>TARA_R110001599_G_scaffold328015_1_pt1 | contig 26978 bp, 24 predicted proteins | sample TARA_R110001599 | Tara Oceans TARA_R110001599 (sample SAMEA4398360) | marine metagenome | biome: Polar Biome; feature: [MES] marine water layer (ENVO:01000295) within the mesopelagic zone...; material: water (ENVO:00002006), including particulate matter (ENVO:01000060) such...
AAAGATGGACTTTGGAATATTTTTGGGGCTTTGGTTGACAGAGAAAATTTTGATTTGGAAGAAGCTGTTTGGTACCTTCAGGAGCACCCTCTTGATATGATCAGTTGGTCAACCAAGAATAGCCATAGAAAAGACATTAATTTATTGGAGCCAAATTTCAGAGAGCAAAGTACTGATGTAGTTCTTCCGCCGGATGAATTAATGATACGCAGACACAATGGCAATAGGTTTACCCTAGATGGTGGGCATGGTGGAAGCCATGAATTCAGTGCAGGAGATATCTGGCTGTTACCATACTGGATGGGCAGATACTTAGGCGTGATAAGTGATCCATTGACTAAATAAAATAATGAACTTTAAAAATAGAATTCAATCCGGAGAATTGGTGCTTGGCACTTGTGTTACATCTAATAATTCCATGTGGCCAAAAGCATTGGCATCCTCCGGATTGGATTTTGTCTTTATTGATACCGAGCATATTTCTCTATCCCGCAAGGAGCTTTCAGCAATGTGTCAGACCTATAAAGGAAGAGGTATTATTCCTATAGTGAGGGTTTATAAAGCGGACCATCATTTGGTTTGTCAGGCAATAGATGCGGGGGCAGTAGGCGTGGTTATTCCCTATGTAGAAACCGTTCTGGATGTTCAGGTTTTAATAGGAGCGACCAAATTCAGACCTTTAAAGGGGGAGAGGTTGCACCAATACATGGAGGGTAAGGAAAAACTTACTCTTGATTTGCAAGCTTACCTAGACAGCTACAATGAAGGGCATTTAAGCATTGTGAATATCGAGAGTGTGCCTGCGGTAGAAAAATTGGAAGAGTTGCTGTCAGTGCCAGGGCTAGATGGGGTGTTTATTGGCCCCCACGATTTGTCCGTAAGCATGGGCATTCCTGAAGATTATGATCACCCGGATTTTATAGACACGGTAAGAAAAATTGTTAAAACAAGCCTTAAATTTGAATTGGCAGTGGGAATTCATTTCTCAGAAACCATAGAAAGGCAGTTGTTTTGGATAAAGGAAGGGGTAAATATGGTGGTTCATAGTTCGGATTTTGCGTTATTTACACAAAGATTAAATTCAGACTTTAATTTGGTTCGAGAAGCCTCTGATGGCAAGCTTACAGGTGGAGTTAAGCCAGGAAGTACACCAACGATTTGAGATTTTTTAGTGAAATTTAAAATAAATATATAATGACAAAAATTACTGAGCAGCCTTCTTTGTATCGGCATTTAGAAAAGATGTCTGTGGAGGAATTGACCGCCAATATCAACAATGAGGATAAGAAAGTAGCACTTGCTATAGAAGCGGTATTGCCAAAGATCAACTTATTGATAAGCGCTATCGTCGAAAAATTGGAAAATGGCGGAAGGTTATTTTATTTGGGAGCTGGAAGTGGAGGAAGACTTTCTGTTTTAGATGCAATAGAATTACCCACTACCTATGGGATTCCAAAGGGTAAAGTAAATGTCATTTTAGCTGGCGGAGTAGACCGTTTAATTGAAGCCAGAGAAGAAATGGAAGATGATCCTGATGCGGGTTGGGATGCTTTAACTGGCTATGAGGTATCGGATAAAGATTTTGTCTTGGGTATTTCTGCTAGTGGAACTACACCGTTTGTTTTGGGGGCATTAAAAATTTGTAGAGCAAAAGGAATACTTACCGGTTGTATTGTAAGCAATCCAGAATCACCCATTGCTGAGCATGCCGATTTCCCTGTAGAAGTATTGACTGGTCCGGAATTCGTGTCTGGTAGTACCAGAATGAAGTGCGGCACGGCACAAAAGATGATTTTTGATATGATCTCTACGACCTGTATGATTAGATTGAGGAGAGTAGAAGACAATAAAATGGTAAATGTCCTGCTTATCAATGACAAGATCATTGACAGAAGTGTGAAAATGCTTATGGAAAGGGCTGGGATGACTGATTATGATGAGGCCAAAGCGCTTTTAATGGACAAAGGTTCGGTGAAAGCCTCCCTTGATTCATTGGGAAAATAAGTATATAGGTTTATACTTTAAATAAAAAGGGTGCTGAAATTTAAATTCAGCACCCTTTTTTAATTGGTGAAAGAAAAGAAGTAGATTAATCCACTACCTTTTCAGCCAATACAATAATTTTATTGTCATTCACCTCTACTACTCCTCCATCAACTACCAGTGACTTTTGCCCCTCAGTTGTTGTGTAAGAAACCGCACCTTTTACAAGGGCAGATATTATAGCGGCGTGGTTTTTCAGTACCTGAAAAGAACCATCGGCTCCAGGGAAGGTAGCCTCAGAAACTTCTCCTTCAAATACTTTTTGGTCCGGTGTAATGATTTCTAAATGCATGATATATTTTATTAAAGGGTAATACTTTAAAGTATTACCCTAATAAAGTGCTATTATTTTACTTCTGCCAACATTTTTTCTCCTTTGGCAATGGCATCTTCGATGCTACCTACCAAATTGAATGCTGCTTCTGGCAAATGATCTAACTCTCCGTCCATGATCATGTTAAAGCCTTTGATAGTATCTTTGATATCTACCAACACACCTTTAAGACCTGTAAACTGTTCAGCTACGTGGAAAGGTTGAGATAAGAAACGTTGTACCCTTCTTGCACGGTGTACGACCATTTTATCCTCTTCAGAAAGTTCTTCCATACCCAGGATAGCAATGATATCCTGAAGTTCTTTGTAACGCTGAAGAAGCTCCTTGATGTTGGTTGCGCAATTGTAATGCTCGTCTCCAACTACAGATGGTTCAAGAATCCTAGATGTAGAATCCAAAGGATCCACTGCTGGATAAATTCCTAGTTCTGCAATTTTCCTTGAAAGTACAGTTTGTGCATCAAGGTGAGCAAAAGTTGTTGCTGGTGCTGGATCCGTTAAATCATCAGCAGGTACATATACCGCTTGTACAGAGGTAATAGAACCGTTTTTGGTAGAGGTGATACGTTCCTGCATAGCACCCATTTCTGTTGCTAAGGTAGGCTGGTAACCCACAGCAGAAGGCATCCTTCCCAAAAGGGCGGAAACTTCAGAACCTGCTTGGGTAAAACGGAAGATATTATCAATAAAGAAAAGAATGTCTTTACCTGCTCCATCTCCTTCACCATCTCTGTAATACTCTGCCAAAGTCAAACCTGTCAAAGCTACCCTTGCACGGGCTCCAGGAGGCTCGTTCATTTGTCCGAAGACGAAGGTTGCTTTGGAATCTTTAAGTTTCTCAAGATCCACTTTAGATAGATCCCATCCACCTTCATTTTCAAGAGATTCTACGAAATCATCACCATAAGTTACGATTCCTGATTCGATCATTTCTCTGAGCAAATCATTTCCTTCTCTTGTTCTTTCTCCTACCCCTGCAAATACAGAAAGACCGGAGTATGCTTTAGCAATATTATTGATCAGTTCTTGAATAAGTACTGTTTTACCAACACCTGCTCCTCCAAACAAACCAATTTTTCCACCTTTCGCATAAGGCTCAATTAAATCGATTACCTTAATTCCTGTGTACAATACTTCCGTAGAAGTTGATAGGTCTTCAAATTTTGGTGCTGACCTATGGATAGGTAGCCTGTTTTTAGATTCAGGTTGAGGCAATCCATCAATGGCTTCTCCTACAACGTTAAATAGCCTTCCTTTGATATTGTCACCAGTTGGTACTGATATAGGGCTTCCGAGGTCTCTTACCTCCATACCCCTTACCATACCTTCCGAAGAGTCCATCGCAATGGTTCTTACCCGGTCTTCCCCAAGGTGTTGTTGTACTTCAAGAATTACCTTCTGGCCATTCTCTTTTGTGATTTCAAGTGCATCAAGGATATTCGGCAGTTTACTTCCCTCAAAGGAAACATCCACAACAGGACCAATTACCTGAGTTATCTTACCAGTATTCGCCATTGTTATATTTTAAAGATGAATTGGAACAATACTTTTTAATTCGAGTGCAAAATTAGTTAATAATGCTGAATACCAAAGGATGTTTTAAAAATTAATACACTTTGATCCAAATTTTTATATCACTATTTATTTAATTATAGGATTTCACTCCTTTTTGCCTCTATTTTTGGCCTTCTAGAAAATCCTTCTGCCCCTAACCCATCTTTTTGACCAGTATTTTGATTGCAAATTGTCTTCCGTAACTCCCAAAGAAGTCGAAGCATGAATGAAATAAGTTTTTCCCATCCGTTTTTCCGACACAATTCCCGCATGCGTTACTTTGTTTCTTCTCCGACCAGTAGCGAAAAAGACAACATCTCCTTTTTTTAATTTGTCCTTGGAAATTCGTTTTCCAATTTTGCTTTGTTCGGCCGATACCCTCGGAAGGGTTACACCCACGCTTTTGAAAGAAAGATAAACCAAGGCAGAGCAATCCATCCCTGATCGGGTATTCCCTCCATATCTATAGGGTGTGCCTTGATAAGATTTTGCCGTATTGATTACATGCTGAATGTTTTGCTGCCGGATTTTTTTGGTTGAAGAACAAGAACTGCTTAAAAGGAGTAATAAACCAAAACCAAAAAGTATATAAATGCTGTTTCTTTGATGTTTAATCATAAATAAAATCAGTTATTTCATTCTATAAATTAATTTCGCCTTGATATAACCTGCCTGTGAATACAGCGCGATAACAAGACCAATAATAAGCTGTTTAATCCGAAATTAGACTATAGCCCTCCATTATTGAGGTACAATCACTTCAAAAGCAGTCGCTTCCTTGCTATTTAAGTCTTCACCTCAGCTGCTTTTGGGTTAACTCTTTAAATAGCTTGATTATCTTGTGATTGCCACACTTCCCTTTAGAAGTTGTGAATCCCTATTGCTTAATCTGGATTTAAAAACTTTAAGGTACTTCAAATCAACCAAATTACTTTGCCAGAAGGGTGCTATTTTTGATTAAATTATTTACTTTTATTCATTAATGAACTGGAAATCTCTCCTATTACGTTACCTAATCACCCAAAAGCCTAACTTAAAAATCACTACAATCTAGCATTCGATGAGTAAAGAGGACTTCAGCAGGCTTAGCATTCACAAGAAAATTCAGAAACTGTATACTGAAGGTACATTTGTTGTAGCCATTAGGTATTATACCCACAAAGTAAACCTCTATCTCTTGGGAGAAGAGTATGTGGAGGTGTTTTATAATCACAAACATGATCGAATAGATAAAATTGATTTCCTGAACCACAGTCATTCAAGAATGAAATTCTATTTGGATCAGATTCGCTTGAGCGAAATCTAGTTTTTGATTTTTGCTTCCATTAACTGTGCGTGGATTTTTAGCACTTGAGGTATTACCAAAATGGAGTCATCGTTGGTAATAACAAAATTTGCCAGTTTATTCTTCACCTCGTCAGTTAGCTGCTTTTCGATTATCTGCTTGATTTGAGTTGTACTTCTTTGTACATCTCTTGATTTGACACGTTCTATTCTTATCGCTTCTGAGGCAGCTACGTGTATGGTGAAGTCCAGGGTTTTATAAGAACCTGTTTCAAAAAGTAATGCCGCCTCCTTTAATACATACTTGGTCGGCTGACGACTAGCCCATAATTTAAAATCTTCCCCTACAGCTGGATGAACAAGTCCATTGATGAGGCTTGTTTTGTCCGGATTTGAGAATACAATTTCTGCCAGGTATTGGCGATTAAGTTGACCATCTTCGAAATAGGCAGAAGTGCCGAAGTTCTCAATGATCCTGGTTTTTAAAGGGAGATGGTTGGCCATTAGCCATTTTGCACGGTCATCGGCATTGAATATAGAGATGCCAAGCAGGGAGAATATTTTGGAAACCATGGTTTTTCCAGCTCCAATGCCTCCACTTATACCCACCAATAAAGGAACAGTACTACTCATAAATCAAATCAAAACTGTCAGGAGAGAAGGTTATGTCTCGAAGAAAGGAACGATTTACATTTAAAGAAACAGCAATAGAACTGTCCTCTCTGTTTCTGTTATTGTAATTTAGAATAGCGGAGAGATTTAAAGATTCAAGGTCATTCTGTTTCCTTTCATCGACTAAAAATTGTAGTGTTACACTTTGGACATCTCCTTCAATATCCACATTGGCAGGGAAATACAGTTTTTTCACATCCAATTTCAATGTTTTCTCAATAAATGCAACGACTTGGAAACTTATCTGTACCGTCTCTTCATCCAAGGTTAAAAAATCCTTTTTTGTTTTATCTAACTCCAGTGGGAGCAGTTTTGAATAATGGTTTTTAATATTGTTTTCGCCTAGTTGGACCAGCAGTTTTCCATCAAGTTGTTCTATGATTGAAATAGGGCCTCTGACGGTTACATATTCAGGGTCAATGCTAATAGGTGAAGCGAAATCGTGATTTTCAGCCAAAGTGTTGGGCAGGGTATCAGGGACAATTTGTATCTTTTTAGAAACAATCTTGTCAATACTAAAAAACAAAGTGTCCTGAACTATGCTCACCAAATTTGTTGTCGAGATATGCTCTGACATTTGCTGAGTAATTTCCTCTGTAACTAGGTAAGGCTGATGAGAGGGGTCCTCCAGGGTTATTTCCAATGGATCCTGACTGACACCCAGGTGTTTCTTCAAAAGGTCCCAGCCGTTTCCATTAATTTCTATTTTGACCTCATTGGGAAGTCCTTTCACTGCCATGTATTCCTCCTCATCAAATTGAATAAGAATGGGTTGGTCAACTACAGTGGTGTAATTGTCTTTATTAAGGGCATTTAATAACCAAAAGGTGGTAGCTGTGACAACGCACAGGACTACCACCTTCAGATTGGAAGTTTTATCAGGTCTAAATTTCCGGAAATAATTACTTAGTGTACTCAAGTGTGTACGGAGAATTATTTTTCATTTGATAATTTCTTAGTGTAATCGAGAGATAAAGCAGATTTCTCAACCCTTATCTTCATCCCTTTGTCTAAGTCGATGGTGACTATGTCACCTTCTACGGAATATACTTTTCCGTGGATTCCACCTACTGTTACTACTTGTTCTCCTTTTTTAATGTCAGAGATAAATTTGGCAGTTTCTTTTTGTTTTTTTTGTTGTGGTCTGATCATAAAGAAATACATGATCAGAATGATACTACCAAAAAGAAAAACTTGACCCATGATGCCACTACCCATGGCACTATCTACTTGAAGTAATATTGAATTCTGCATTTTTATCGTTTTACTGGCCCTGCTGAAGGTGCGGTTGATGTTCCTGATGGTCTGTTTACTTCTCCTTTTAATCTCAATCGAGTTACGGATGGTGAAGTGTTAGCCTGAATGGTGACGGTTGGGCTTTGAACTCCGGATTTTCCTCTAGAGTTAAATTGAACCTTTACAAAACCTTCATCTCCTGGTTTAACGGGTGTTTTTGACCATTCTGGGCTTGTGCAACCACAAGAAGCCTGAATATTGGAAATAATCAAAGGTGCTTGTCCTTCGTTTTTAAATTTGAAAACGTGTTCTACAACTTCACCTTCATTGATGGATCCAAAGTCAAAGACTTCTTCTTCAAATGCAAAAGAACCAACTGTTGACGGGTCGGCAGGTTGTACATTTTGTGCACTGGAAGGAGTTACTACTTGATTTTGCTCCAACTGGGAGATTTTTTGCTCCAGCTCCTGGATTTTATCATCATTGCCACTTCCTTTTTCCCCACATGCTCCTGCCATGATCAGTGTAAGGCCTAAAAGCCACACTGAAAGATTAGAATACTTCATAAATAAACAGTTTTAATTTTTATTGTTGTCGTTATTGATTTGGTCAATAAGTTTATTGACATCATTTAGCAAATTTTCAGCTTTAGATTTTGCCTCTGTGATTACTTTATCCCCTTCAGATCTGGCAATATTGTCCGGCAGATGTTTCTCATCTATCAGTTCATTGATCAGGTCTTCCAGCTCAGTACGGTATTTTGCTAGTCTGTAGGATAATTTATCTCTTGTATTATTTCCTGCGTCAGGGGCAAAAAGCACCCCTAGAGTAGCACCCAAACCTGCTCCTAGAGCAAATGCGAATAATGAATTACCTTTTTTACCCATTTTATGTTTTTATTTATTGTCTATAAGCCCTCTACCACTCTTACGTATTTTTCCGTTTTCGGTTAGTTCTTTTGACAAGGTATCTAAAAGACCGTTTACAAATTGCTTACTTTTCGGAGTACTATACGTTTTGGAAATATCAATATACTCATTAATAGATACCTTGGTAGGGATACTTGAGAAGTTTACCATCTCTGATAAAGCCATGATAAGTATTACCCTGTCCGTCAAAGCGATCCTTTCTACATCCCAATTTTTAGTGGTATTGGCAATTAATTCACTGTATTCCTTCTCCGAAGCAATGGTGAAATTATAAATGTCCTGAAAGAATTCTTTGTCTTCTTCCCAGTTTAATGCCAATTCCGGAAGTATTTCATCTGCCTCGTCCTCGGTTCCCGTTATGGTTTTTATAACCTTGGTGGACAAACTTCGAACGATCGATTTGTTTTCCGACCAATTCAAATCCTTGTCCTGAAAGAAACTTAATGTAGCCTCCTTTTTAAAAATAATCTTCTTGATGATAACTTGTAAAATCTCCTTGTCCTCTTCTAGACTTGGATTTTCTATGGTCAGGTATTTTTGGTATTCCTCCAGAGGTTTTACCAATTCTCTGTACCATTCTTTGATCTCAAGCTCTAATTCCGCAATGTCTACATCAAATCTAAGGCATTCCTTCTTGAAAGAATGATTTTGCTCTATAATTGCCAAGGCCTTATTAAAGCCTAGATTATAAGCTGAAGGAAGTGTGACTACCGGTTGGTCTTCAAATTTCCTCTTTTTCATTTTTTCTTTCCGAACATGCTCTCCAAAACCAACCAACATACTGATTGCGAACAAATACAAACCAGGAATGTTCTCCACAGCTGTCAACATGTTCGTCCGTAAAAATTCCTTGTCTTTTTTATTGTTATTATTATAGAAAGCAATAGCCTTAACCGCTATGTCCTTTACTTTTTCATTGTCGCTCTTGTCCAATGAAAGTTGTTCTTTATCAATGTTTTTGATAAAAACCTGAATACATCGCTCTGCTTCTTTTTTAAGCAAACTCCTGTCCTGTACTTCCATAGAATTAAGGTCTGGTAAAAAGGCTTCTTTTATAAAGTCTTGTGCCAGATTCGCATTGGAATGTTTGCACTGATGAAAAGCATATAGCGTCTGAAATGCTTTTACTCTGAGGATTCTCCTATTTAACATTAACTGAAATTAAAGAACGTGATAAGTGTTTATTGACAGGGAGAACAGAAGCAGCCTTTCCTTGTCAAAACTAATTTTTCTGCAAATTAGTAAATGTACCTGCAAAGGACAAATATTTGATCTTACATGCGGTAAAAAAACCGCTAACTTACCAAGACATTTTTAATTTTCCCATATCTTGAACCCTTTTTATCGCTTTTTGAAGCGCTGCTTCATGTGGGGAAATCCCTTGATCACCAGCCAGTTCAAATACGTCAAGGCAGGTGTCATATATTTTTTCGGCTTTTTCCATTGCAAGCGCCTTACTGTAATTACCCTGATATTCCTGATATACATTGATCAATCCCCCAGCATTGATCAAAAAGTCAGGTGCATAAAGTATGCCATGATCCATTAGTTGTCGGGCATGTACTTGCTCTTTGTCCAATTGATTATTGGCCGCACCGGCTACAATGTCACAGGTTAATGCCGGGATGGTTTGGTCATTGAGCTGTCCGCCCATGGCGCAGGGTGCGTAAATATCCATAGGGATCTCATGAATAGAATTGGCTGAAACAATCTTCCCACCAACTGAAGCTGCCACCCTGGCTGCTCTATCTTCATTAATATCGGCCAGCATCAAGTGGGCCTTTTCCTTGCTTAAATATTCAGCCAAATGTTTTCCTACCTGACCAGTCCCTTGTATTAGGATTTTTTTTCCTTCCAGAGAATCACTGCCATAAGCCTTTTTTGCAGCAGCCTTGATACCTAAATAGGTGCCGTAAGCTGTAACGGGAGATGGGTCTCCTCCTCCGCCTTTGCTCTCAGGTAGGCCTGTCACATGCTTGGTTTCCATGGCAATGTATTCCATGTCTGAGGTTTGGGTATTCATGTCTTCGGCCGTGATGTACCGGCCTCCCAAACTTTCAATAAATCGTCCAAATCGCCTTAAATAGGCTTCATTTTTCATTGAAGGATCACCGATCAAAACCGCTTTTCCACCTCCAATATTCAAACCTGAGATAGATGCTTTCAGAGTCATTCCTCTGGAAAGGCGCAAAACATCCTTGATCGCATCCTCTTCATTGGTGTAATGCCACATTCTGGTTCCTCCAAGAGAAGGGCCAAGTACAGTGTTGTGAATAGCAATTATAGCTTTTAGACCGGTAGGCTTGTCATAGCAAATAACCAATTGCTCATGCTCCATTGCCTCCATTTGACCATAGATTTCATTAATCTTCGGTTTTTCCTCCGTTTTGATTGCCGCCATTGAACTTTGATGTTTATAATATGTTATATTTGAGTTCAGTTAAAAACAGGTGCCTACAGAATTAAATCTATTTCACCTGCCTTTCATTTGCAATATAACATAATATTATAAAAGATATTGTGGTTTAAAAAGTCATTTGTTTTGTGAAGCCCCTTTGGAGATTAAATAAATATCTATATAAATATAAACTGTACCTTTTTTTAGGAATAGTTTTCACATTTATTTCAAACTTTTTTGTAATAATTCCTGCACGACTCGTAGGGATTGCCATCGATTATGTGGTGGAAAGTTTTAGCTATTATCAGGTGTTCGATGATGGGGAAATAGTGCAAGAAGCCTCCAGGTCTGAGTTTCTGAAATACATTTTGATCTTTGGCTTGCTTATTCTTGCCATGGCTTTGCTAAGAGGGCTTTTCCTTTTTCTTATTCGTCAGACTATTATTGCAATGTCGCGATTGATAGAGTATGACCTCAAAAATGAGATTTATGCCCACTACCAAACACTTCCTCTAAGTTTCTTTCGGCAGAATAGTACGGGTGACCTGATGGCAAGGATCACTGAGGATGTTTCTAAAGTCCGAATGTACCTGGGACCTGCTCTCATGTATGGCATTAATTTGATCATCCTGTTTCCTATGGTGATTGGGTACATGCTGACCGTAAATGTTCCCCTTACCTTGTACTCCCTCCTGCCTCTACCTGTTTTGTCCGTAAGTATCTACCTGGTCAATAATATGATCAACAAGCGCTCAGAAAAGATTCAAAGAAGCTTGTCGGGCCTAAGTACTTTTGTGCAGGAAGCTTTTTCAGGCATACGGGTGATCAAATCCTTTGTTAGAGAAAAGGACAGTGCCAATCAGTTTCAAAAAGCCAGTGAAGACTATAAGGATAAATCCATATCCCTTACCAAGGTTCAGTCCTTGTTCTTTCCTCTGATCATGGCATTGATAGGACTCAGTACAATTCTAACCGTGTATGTAGGAGGAATTCAAGTAATAGAAGGGGCAATTGGTTATGGAGTGATAGCAGAATTTATCCTTTACGTCAATATGCTAACCTGGCCGGTAACTTCTCTGGGTTGGGTGACGAGTATAGTACAGAGAGCCGCTGCTTCTCAGGCCAGGATCAACGAATTCATGGATGAGAAAAATGATATTTTAAGTGCTGAGCACCTGGAAAAAGAGATTCAAGGGCACATAGAAGTGCAAGACTTAACCTTTGTCTATCCTGACTCCGGTATTAAGGCTTTGGATAAGGTAAGTTTTGAAATTGAGGCGGGTAAAACATTGGCAATCATCGGAACTACTGGCTCCGGAAAATCGACCATCGCCAATTTGCTGATGCGGACCTATGACGCGACTGAGGGAAGGATATTGCTTGATGGCCAAGACATAAGAAACTATGACATACCCAATCTTCGGGAACAAATAGGCTATGTGCCTCAGGATGTGTTTTTATTCAGTGATTCTATTGCCAATAATATTGGTTTTGGGCTGGGTAAAACTTTGGACATGAAACAAATCGAACAAGCGGCCAAAGATGCGGATGTCTATGACAATATCATTGATTTTCCCCAAGGTTTTGAAACCCGACTGGGAGAGAGAGGCATGACTTTATCAGGGGGACAAAAACAAAGGGTGTCAATTGCTCGGGCCATTGTAAAATCTCCCAAGATTCTACTACTCGATGACTGCCTATCTGCAGTAGACACCAAAACTGAAAATGCCATTTTAAATGCATTGGAAAAGATAATGAAAGACCGAACTTCCATTATCATTTCCCATAGGGTGTCCTCAGCCAAGCTTGCCGATCAGATTCTTGTTTTGGATGATGGTGCCATCGTCGAAAAAGGTAATCATGCTGACCTAATTGCTGCTAAAGGTACCTATGCTGCCTTATATGAAAAGCAAACCCAACAGGCGGGAGAGCTTGAGGAGTAGCTTTTACAATTGGATAAACAGACCTGCAACGGCAAACTGAACCAAAGTAAAATTGTACACCTCGTCCACATCTGCTCCTCCTTCCAGGAACCGGTAGCCTGCTTTAAAGGCAATATGATTGGTGATGGGCAGTCGCGTTCCCAAGAATAAGTCAAAGGCTCTTCCCGGGCCTCCGGCAAGGCCGTCTCCCTCAAAGTATATCAGTTTTTCTCCACCAAGATCATAGGCTGTATACAGGTGCAATAAGGGCACAAAACCCAAATCATCTTTTCGGTCGTTAAGCCCTTGCCCATTCGCTAGACGAACTTGCGCATCACGAATTTTTCCTGTGAAGCCAACACCTACTTGCCAGTTTCCGGAAGTAATAATGTCTCTACGGTAAGTTAATCTGTAACTGTTGAACTGATAATAGCCACTTAGTGCCTGTCCTTGCTCAAATACGCTTGACTCAAAGCTGATGTCTTTGTTGGCGGTGCCATTGTAGTTGATACCTAGTGGTGCATAAAGCGCAAAAATATGGTTCTTCTCTTTAAAAGTATAGCCAAGCCTCAGGCGAAAAGGTATTACAGGCCCTTCGGCTTCAAAATCATCCTGAAAACTAAACAAAGTCCCTGTGGTATTGGGTATGCGCACATCATTATAACCTGGAAAGGCCAGCCCGGTTTCCGCATCTATTGTTATTTGGGCTTTGAGGGGTATGGCGGCTAAGAATATAAGGCAAACAATGGGAATTAGAACTGGTTTATACATGGATAATTTGCTTTTAGGTTTAACTTAATGCTTTAGTATCAAGTTTTGTGCCTGTTCTATTAGATTTAACCTTTGACCAGCTTACCTAAAGATTCCATTAGCTGGGGTTTGTCTTCTAGGGCTATCTTGGCTACGGCATAAAATTCAGCCATCCATTTATCCAAATTTTCAAAGGTCTTATTTTTTGTTTTAGTAGCATTCTGGGATTCCCCTTTTTTTCTAAGATAAAACGTTCGGGTGGTTTCGAGTCTATTTATTAATGTCTGCGCAGAATGCAATGCATCGGCCGTGATCTTTAGCCTAGCCAATTTGTCTTGAATGGAAGGATCAGTTGTGCTCACCCTATAAAAAGTTTTCACAGTTTCCAACCAAGCAATATAGGCTTTGGGCATACTGCCTGATACAGCAAGGCGGTTAAGGGTGAGTGTATCCTTTTTGAATATAATCTTTGAGATCTTTCTGTGATAGCCATAGGTCTTTCCCAGTGTAGCTTTGGCAGCCAAGAAATCAGCATATGCTGCGGCAGTTTTTCTGGCTTCAAATCTATTAATATCAAAAGTTTGCCTTGTTTTCTTTAGTAAAGCTTTCCCCTCACTTATGGTTGCAGCATCGTATCCAATTCCAGCCATTGAAGCAGCAATGGTAGGTTGCTTTCCCACATTCTCCAGGGATATACGGTACAGTTCGAGGGTTTCGGCTTCGGATTTTGTCCTTTTAGTGGCCATAAAATCTACGGTTTTGGTTATAAAATCAATTGATTGCAAATTCCTTTACTATGATTTTTTATTCCTTTTTAGCGACTATCTGTTCCTTAATACATTTTAACTATTCCTTTTTACTTTTTTTATCTTCCTTAAGAGAACTTCCAATTTCCTTATTACTGATTTTTCTTTCCTTATTTATTTTTATACTGACCTTATAGCGACTTACTAATTCCTTATAGATTTTATTATTTCCTTATAACTGCTTATAGATTCCTTAAAGCTACTTGCCTATTCCTTATTTATTTTTGTTGACTCCTTTAGGTATCTTTAATAATTAATGTTGCTTTTTCCTTTAAAAACGAATCGTTTTTAATCAATTTACTAATTATCTTAGAATATTTGGGTGTTTTTACTGTCAAAATACCGAATTAATTGCCTTTTAGATGGGGTGCTGGTGTTATTAAAAGCAATGATTATAAAAAATCATGGTGACAGGTGATTTCAAGAATGAATCGAAGGTTTATTGAATATTTCACGTTGATCCTATAGGTGCTTGCGCCTTCCATCCATCTGTTGTATATTTCTACTCCATGTTTTCAATTCTTCAAAAACCCATAATTTGCTCTATGAAATCAATTGTTGTACTGTTACTGGTTTTTTCTTTCTTTTCCTCCAGCCTGGCACAGGAACTTACCCTGGTCAAAAACCGAAAATCTGACTTTACCATTATTATCCCTGAGCAACCCACTTTAGAAGAAATTAAGGGAGCCAAGGTGTTGCAACATTATTTATTTAGAATAGCTGGTGTCGAGCTGCCTGTAAAGAAGGACAGTGGACTTCCTGGAGCGAATGAAATCCTAATAGGCAAAGTGAACCGTCCCGAGACTGCCCAATTGCCTTATGATGAAATGGGGAAAGATGGCCTTTACATAGGGAATAATGGAAAGCAGCTCATCCTAACCGGTGGGCCAAAGAAAGGCGTGGAGTATGCAGTTTATACTTTTCTAGAGCAGTACCTGGGGTGTAAAAAATATACCGCAACCTTTGAAGTAGTTCCCCAACAAAAAACCATTGAAATCCCCCAAGTGGCTGACCTTCAAGTTCCTGATTTCAGCTTTAGGGAGGTTTATTACAACCATGCCTATGATCCTAAATTCATGGACTGGCACAAGTTGCATTCGCATACTGAGCGGGGTGAGATTCCTGCTGAATGGGGGCACTGGGTGCATACTTTTCATAGTTTTCTCAATCCAGAAGAATATGGGGAAAGTCATCCTGAATATTTTAGCTTTTATGAGGGCAAGCGACACCCTGGATTGGTGCCATCATGGGATGGAAAAAGCGTACAACCTGAATCCCAACTCTGCCTAACCAATCAGGATGTTCTTGAGATTGTTTGCGAGAATCTTCAAAAAGCCATTGATGAGAAACCCGATGCCCTTTATTGGTCTGTTAGCCAGAATGACAATGTGAATTATTGCCAATGTGAGCATTGTGCCGCCTTGGATGCCAAGTATGCGGCTTTTGCTCCTGAGGAAAAAATGTATGCCACCCATAGTGGTGAATACCCAGCGCTAGGCATGGGGTCCATGTTGACCTTTGTCAATAAGGTAGCTGAGCGTTTTCCAGACAAAATCATCTCTACCCTTGCTTACCAGTATACGAGGGTGCCTCCCAAGAATATTGTACCTCGTGAAAATGTCAATATCATGCTATGTAGCATAGAGAGCACTCGGAATGAGCCAATGGAATCAGGTGATCCCGACTTCAGCAGTGACCTGAAAGGCTGGGGGCAGATTACAGACAATATCTTGGTATGGGATTACAATATTCAATTTGCGAATTTGCTAGCTCCGTTTCCTAATCTTCGCACCCTGCAACCCAATATTTCCTTTCTTCGCGACAACAATGTGAGTGCGGTGTTTGCACAAGGCAATATTCAGGCTGGTGGGGAGTCTGCTGAAATAAGGGCCTACTTATTGGCCAAACTGCTTTGGAACCCAGACTTGGATGCAGAAAAAGAAATGGAGGATTTTTGGAAGGCTTATTACGGCAAAGCAGCACCCTATATTAAGGATTATATTAGCCTGTTGCATGAGAATAATCAGGGATTTACAGGCAGGAAAATGTCCATATTTGGAAATCCTAAACAAGAAAAAGACAGCTTTCTTAGCCCTGCATTATTGTCAAAATACAACGAGCTCTTTGACAAAGCAGAGAAAGCAGTTAGAAGAAATCCTGAACAACTTAAACGGGTAAAATCCGCCCGACTGCCAGTGACCTTTGCCATGCTGGAAATTATAAAAGAAGAGGAGGGAGGTAATTGGAAAACCTATCAAGAAGGAGACCAAAAGAAACTTAAACTCCCAGAAGAGGTAAGCAATCTGTTATACGATTTTTACTTCCAGTGTATGGATACAGAAGTCAGCAGGCTCTCCGAATGGCATACCACGCCGAAGGAATACCTTCGTAATTATCAATTATTAATTGTTAATGAATAGGTTTTTAATTGTTAATTATCAATGGTTAATTGTTAATGTTGGTTATCGTGAAATATTGCATTAACACTTATTCTGCTTTGTAGAAGTTGTACTGAAAGGAAAGGGCCAGTATTTACGAAGTAAAAACCGATACCGCTTACGGTTTCTAAAAGGAAGCGTCAAATCCTCACTATTAACGATGACCATTCCTTTTTCATTAACAAAGAATAATTTACCATTAACAATTATTCTTTGTTGTTCGTAAGATGCTAGTAACCAGTTTAATTAACTCAACAGCGTCTGCGTTGATGCTTGAAAATTGTTCTTCACTAAGATAGTTTGTTTCATTTAATAGTTCGAGCCAATAAACTGTTTCGTTTATTTCTTTTTGAGCAATGGCTAATTTATGGACAAAATCTCTTTTGGATTCAGCATGCTCACTTTCCCTTACCATCGCCCCAACGCTGGTTCCACTCCTTAAAAGTTGCTTTGAGAGAACAAACTCTTTCTTCTCTTCACACAAAAACCGGTATAGCTTGACTACTCTGACAGCAAATGCAAAACTCTTCGTTTTAACAATGTTCTCCTTCATAATTTTTTTTAATTATTAATGGTTAATTGTTAATTATCAATGTTGTTTACCGTGCACCATCGCATCCATACAGGTCCTGCATAGTAGAAGTTGTTTTCGAAGGATAAGTCCAGTTTTTGCATCGCAAAAACCGACGCTGCTTACGTTTGCTAAAAGGAGACGTAAAACTCTCTCTATAAACGACAAGCATCCTTTAATAATTATTAATTGCTCAATGGTTAATTATTAATGTTTGTTGACGTGGTATAATGGATTAACCCTAGACCTGCTTAGTAGAAGTTATTTCCGAAGGATAAGTCCAGTTTTTGCATCGCAAAAACCGACACCGCTTGCGATTGCCACAAGGAGACCTTAAATCCTTGCTATAAACGTTAACCACCCCTTTCTCATTAACAATTAACAATTAATAATTAACAATTAATAATCTCCCCAATCGCTCCGACCAAGGCTTCAAGATCAGTTGGAAGGTGCCAGGCGGACAATATGATGCGGTTAACTGGAGGACTAGCGGGAAATGGATAAGGAAATGAAGATAGCGCAAACCCTTTTTCATGTAATTTGTCTACCCAGTGCTCAGGAGCAAAGGAAATGACAGGGTACTGGGGCAACATTTTGAATTCCTCTAGCTGAGAAACAGCGGAGAGCATGTAGTGGAGGTTTTTACTCAGCTTTTGTTGCTGACTTTGGTAGATGTCCTGGCCCTCCAAAAATGCATTTAGAAATGCCGGAGCAGGAGGGGAAGAGGTACGATAGACTGCATTTTCTCTAACCTTGTCTATCAGAGGCTGGCTACCCAAAATAATGCCTGCTGGAAGGGCAAGCCCCTTGCCCAGTGAGCCACAAACCATCAGTTCCACGGGAAGATTTTTCCATTGGGCATAGGTGCCAAATAGGCCTTTGCCCAGAATGCCAAAGGCATGGCTGTCGTCTACCAGTAGGTAGTACTTATTGGCGGGAGAAAGTTTTTTGGTCCATTCGAAATCATGAATTTCAGGAATTAGTGGATTTACCGCATTGGATAGCAGAAGGACCTTTTGTCCCAACAGCTTCTTTGATTTAGCGATACATCTTTTTTGCCATTGCTGGTGGGAAAGATCGGACTGTGGCTGACTTTCATAGGTGATGGCCGGATGGGTGTCGGGTGCAGTCCAGGTCAGGTCTACCAAAGGCCTTAAGGTATTCAGCGCAAGTTGACCTGCCATAAAACCGCTGCTCAGAAGAGCCGCCGCTTCCGCTCCTGACCCAGCTGCAAAATATGCTTCAAAGGTATCGTAAATCGGCAATTGTACATTGCTGTTGCGGCTTGAGCCATGATTTGGGCCGTGCTTTAAAATACTATCAATAAGTACTTGCCTAAATTCCGGCTGACTACCCATACCAAGGTAAGAAGTACCGCTAAAATGCAGGTATCTTTTTCCTTCGCTAACGATTTCTCTGTCAGGAAGAGGGGTGAAATAGGAATGGCTCATGGCTAATTATTGGTTTATAGAAGTAAGGCACCTGTTCCATTCCTGTCTGGAAAAGTCACATGATCGTCGAAAATTTCCACCCCACTAGCGATATCCATAGACAAAAGCATGGCTCCATCCATGTCTACATAATCCAGAAGAGGAGCGATATGGGCAATGGCGGAAATGCCTACAGAAGATTCAGTCATGCAGCCTACCATGGTTTTCATACCCAAAGATTTGGCCTCTTTAAGCATTCGCAGCCCAGGAGTGATTCCTCCGGCTTTGACCAGTTTAACATTGATGCCATGGAAGTACCCCTGACATTTGGCAACATCTCCTTCTGTTATACAACTCTCATCTGCGATTACTGGTAGGGCACTTTTGGCAAAAACCTTCTTCATTCCCTCAAAGTCATCTTTTGGGAGAGGTTGCTCCATAAACTCTACATTAAGATCTGCCAGTTCTTGGGAATAAGCGATGGCTTGATCCGCATTCCATGCGCAGTTGGCATCAATTCTAAAAGTGGCATCAGTATGTTTGCGCAACTCCCTGATGATTTCCATATCATTGGCAGTTCCCAGTTTGATTTTATATAGAGGCCAGTCCATTTCCTTCATTTTTTCAACCATTTTGCTGATGGGAGCAATGCCTATGGTGAAATTGGTTACTGGTATTTTATTTGGGTCAAGCTCAAGTAATTCGTAGAGTTTCTTAGCCTGTAGCTTGGCATACAAATCCCAGGCAGCCATGTCCAAAGCACATTGAGCAAAAGGATTGCCTTTAAAGTAAGGGGCAGTAATGGTCCAAAGTTCTTCCGGGTGTATGGGATCCAGCTTTGTCAGTTTCTCCGCTACCTGTACCAGACAGGATTGCAAATTATCCAAAGTAATTCCATAAAAAGGGTTGGTTGTGGACTCTCCCAGACCGTAATGTTCACCATGAATCAGTTTTACGATCATGGTGTCTTGAACATCTCTGCTTTGGTGGGCAATAGTAAAAGTATGTTTTAATGGTAATTTGTGCGGAAGTAGTTCCAGTTTCATATAGTGGTAGGCTGGGGTTTTACATGAATGTCTCTGATCAAAAAGGCCGTATTTAATTTATATATAGCCGTAATTTAAATAAGTACTCTTATTACTGTTTGCTTATTTGGGCCCATAAATTTAATTAAATTTCACCATATTTACATAGTAACCAACCTTCAGTCGTCCAATGAGATCTTGTTCTGGAATACCATTGTTTCTATTTGTTTCACTGTTTTTTGCTTGTCAGCCAGTCAAGGAAAAAACTGAAAGTATCAACCCAAAACTTTTGGAAAATGCTTTTACAAAATACAAAGCTCCAGAGATAGACAATAGGCGTTATGGATATGAGATTATCGCTCCTTTGATTGCTAAAAGGAAAGATGTGTTTGAGACCACTGTGCTTGGTAAGTCAGTGGAAGGACGACCTATCAACGCCTTGACCTATGGGGAAGGGGAAAAGAAAGTACTACTTTGGTCTCAGATGCATGGCAATGAGAGCACCGCCACCATGGCCCTTTTCGATCTTTTCAATTTTCTGGAAGGTTCCGCTGATGATGGCTTTGAGTTCATTCGCTCGGCCATACATAAGAATTTGCTGCTTCGATTTATTCCCATGCTCAATCCAGATGGAGCAGAAAGGTTTGTTCGAAGAAATGCGCAACAAATTGACCTCAATAGGGATGCTGTTCGCCAAAGTACACCCGAGGGGATTATACTCAAGCGTGCAAGGGATGATTTTGAGCCGGAATTCGGTTTCAATCTTCACGATCAAAACAGGTATTATAACGTAGAAGGCACCGCTCTTCCGGCTACCATTTCCTTTCTTGCTCCTGCCTACAATGAAGCCCGTGAAGTGAATGCGGTTAGAAGCAAAGCCATGAAGGTGATCGTTGGGATGGACCAATTGTTACAGCAGGTGGTTCCTGGTCAGGTAGGTAAATACGATGACAGCTTTGAGCCCAGGGCTTTTGGGGACAATATTCAAAAGTGGGGCACGAGTACCATATTGATAGAATCAGGCGCTTATCCTGGGGATAGGGAGAAACAATATATTCGCCAGCTAAATTTCATGATACTGCTTAATGCCTTGTATGAGATTGCTACAGAAAGTTATAATCAGTATACGGAAGAAGCTTACCATGACATCCCGGAGAATGATTCCAAGCTGATGGACTTGTTGATAAAAAATGTAGAAACTAAAGCCGGGGATTATAGTTACCTCACAGACATAGGGATCAAAATTAGTGAGTTGTTTCTAGATAGCCTTATTTTGATGAAAGGAAATATTGCCGATTGGGGGGATTTATCTGTGTACTATGGTCATGAGGAAATAGAAGCTAAGGGAATGGAGCTAGAAAAAGGAAAAATCTGGCCGGAAGTAATTCCCTTTGAAAAACTGGATAGGGCAAGGGGGATGGATTTGCTCAAAGCGAGTTATTTGGCCGTTGAAACGGACAAAATCCACAAGGGAAAAGTACATCAATTACCAATCCTTGTCTTCACCGAAGGAAATACTCCGAACTTGGAATCTACATTGGATGGGAGTCCATTGTTTTACCTGACAACAAATGGAATTAGGAAAATGGCTATAATTAATGGTCATGTGATCCCACTTGACTCGAGTGATAATTTATTTTTCTGGGGAATAATAGAATAGCGCGTTGAGTAGGTGTAATCGACTAAAATAGAATCAATTGGCGTTATTTATTTTTTTAAACGCCAATAGAAATTGGCTGAATTCTTGTATTTGTACCCGTAAATTGTTAAAATCAGGCATGTTAAATTTAAATAAAACCAAAATATAACCATGCAAAGCAAATCTACTGTAGAAGAAATTAAAGAAAGATTTGACAAGGATGTTGAGCGATTTTCTAATTTAGAGACCGGCCAGCAAGCGACAATTGACGCACCATTATGCATGGAATTGATTGCAAATGCCGCTTTAGCTACTAGCCCTAAAGCAGAAAATTTATTAGATATCGGCTGTGGTGCTGGGAATCTTTCCCTAAAGGTATTGCAGCATTTTCCTCAGATGAACAGTGACCTGCTGGATCTAAGTCAACCTATGCTAACCAAGGCCAAAGACAGGGTTTCTTGGGCCACTACAGGCAAGGTTAACACCATTCAAGCTGACCTCAGGGATGCTAAATTGGAAGAAGGTAAATATGACATTATCATTGCGGCAGCAGTTTTGCACCACCTTAGAGATGAGCAAGATTGGGAAAATGCCTTTACCAAAATTTTCAAACTTTTGGCGCCAGGGGGTAGTTTATGGATTTCAGATCTCGTAAAACACGATAATCCAGAGATTCAGAAAATGATGTGGAATTGGTACGGTAGCTACTTGGAAAAACTAAATGGAGTTGAGTACCGTGAGAATGTTTTCGATTACATAGAAAAAGAAGACAGCCCAAGGTCTTTGCTTTTTCAAGTGAACCTAATGGAAAAAGTAGGATTTACCGGCATAGAAATCTTGCACAAGCATTGCTGTTTTGCTGCTTTTGGTGGTAGTAAACCTAAATAATCAAGATGTAGCATGAAATTTCACTGGAAGAGATGCACTTCTATAGAAATATATGACGGTACATTTCTTCCAGTTTACTTACAGCCAGAACCTCGATTTGGTATTTGTCTAGTTCTAGGCCTTTGATAGCGTATCGGGAAAGCATAATTTTTTTGAAACCCATTTTTGCCGCTTCTGCAATTCTATTCTCAATCCTGTTTACAGCACGGACTTCTCCTCCCAAGCCAATTTCTCCGGCAAAACAAATTCCAGGATCTATTGCCTTGTCTTCATAGGAAGAGATAATAGAAGCCACAACAGATAAATCCAATCCTGGGTCATCCACCCTAAGTCCTCCGGCGACATTAAGAAATACATCTTGTTGCCCCAATCGCATGCCTCCTCTTTTTTCTAAAACTGCCAACAACATGTTCAGTCGTTTGGCATCGTGACCAGTACTGCTCCTTTGAGGAGTGCCATATGTTGCGGGACTGACCAGGGACTGAATTTCGATCAATAATGGTCTGTTGCCTTCAAGCATTGCCCCAATGGCCACACCATTTAATTGCTCATCCCGCTGCGTCATTAATATTTCAGAAGGATTGGTAACAGGCCTCAGTCCATTGGCATGCATTTCATAAATGCCCAATTCATTGGTAGATCCAAACCTGTTTTTAGAGGTGCGTAGAATTCTATAACTTAAATGTCTGTCACCTTCAAACTGCAAAACTGTATCCACCATATGTTCCAAGATTTTCGGTCCTGCGATGGTTCCATCTTTGGTGATATGGCCAATTAGGAAAACAGGTGTTCCTGTTTCTTTGGCAAACTTCATTAGTTCGGCAGTACATTCCCTCACCTGACTGACCGATCCTGCAGCTGACTCTACATATTGGCTGTGGAGGGTTTGGATGGAATCGATGACCAGAAGGTCTGGTTTCAGTAATTCGATCTGTTGAAAGATATGTTGGGTTTTGGTCTCTGAAAGTACAAAGCACTCGTCGGAATGGTGCTTCATGCGCTCACTACGCATTTTTATCTGGGTTTCACTTTCCTCTCCAGAGACGTAAAGCACCTTTGTATTTGAAAGCATCAAAGCAATCTGCAACATAAGCGTAGATTTACCTATCCCCGGTTCACCGCCTATTAAAACCAAAGACCCAGGCACTATTCCCCCACCCAGTACCCGGTCCAGTTCTACATCACCAGTGATCAGGCGAGATTGTTCTTCAAAGGTTATTTCCTTTAAGGGTTTGGGTTGGTTGGCTTTTTTGCTGCTATTGCTACTCGCTTTCCAACCGCCTCTTTGGGTTTCTTCCTTTTGCACAACTTCTTCTACAAAAGTATTCCATTCTCCACAGGAGGGACATTTACCTGTCCACTTGGGACTTTCTACGCCACAGTTTTGACAAAAAAAGGAGGTCTTTATTTTAGCCACAGTTAATTTAATTGGTAAGCGGTCAGTAATTATTTCGTAGGAGGATATTTAGGAATGGGTCTTTTTAGAAGACCACATTAATGGGCTTCCAGCCAGTCCTTTCCCACTCCTACTTCTACTTCCAGAGGAACGGCGATCTTAATGGCATTGCTCATTAGTAGTGGTATCTCTTTTTTCAAAAGCTCCACTTCATCCTTATGTGCATCAAAGACCAATTCATCATGTACCTGAAGGATCATTTTAGACTTCAATTTTTCCTTTATCATCCAGTCTTGCACATGGATCATGGCCAATTTGATCATGTCCGCAGCAGATCCTTGGATAGGAGCGTTGATGGCATTTCTTTCTGCAAAGCCTCTCATGGTGGCATTCCTGCTATTGATGTCTCGGAGGTACCTTCTTCTGCCTAAGATGGTTTCCACATATTCGTTTTTCCTTGCCTTTTCTATGCACTCATCCATATAGGCTTTTACTGCAGAAAATTCCTTAAAGTAAGCATCAATTATTTCCTTGGCTTCTCCTCTTGGGATTTTTAATCGTTGAGACAAACCAAAGGCGGAGATGCCATAAATAATCCCAAAATTGGCTGTTTTTGCTTTTCTACGCATGTCTCCGGTTACCTCCTCAAGAGGAACCTGGAATATTTTGGCAGCGGTGGTAGCATGAATGTCACGGCCTTGTTTGAATGCTTCTATCATTGATTCATCCTGAGAGAAGGCCGCCATAATCCGCAATTCTATCTGGCTGTAATCTGCTGCTAGGATGGCATGGTTTTCATCCCTTGGGACAAATGCTTTCCGTATTTCCCTCCCTCTTTCTGTTCGGATAGGGATATTTTGAAGGTTGGGATTGTTAGAAGAAAGCCTTCCTGTAGCGGCTACAAATTGATTATAGGTGGTGTGTATTCTTCCAGTTTTAGGATTGATTAAAGTAGGTAGGGCATCCACATAGGTGGACTTTAGTTTTACCAATTGCCTAAAATCTAAAATAGCCTGAGCGATTTCATGCTCAGCGGCCATTTTACTTAGCACCTCTTCACCAGTTGCATATTGCCCGGTCTTGGTTTTTTTTGCTTTTGGATCTAGCTCCAGCTTGTTAAAAAGAATTTCTCCCAACTGTTTTGGAGAGGCCAGATTAAAGGTCTCCCCAGCCAATTCATATACCCTTGCTTCAATCTCCCTGCTTTCCTTTTCCAAGGTTACAGACATTTCTTTAAGGCTTTCGGTATCTATCCTTATACCTTCAAATTCCATTGCTGCCAATACTTCAATCAGAGGGCTCTCTACTTCTAGCAAGAGTTTTTCAAGATGATTCTCCTTAATGATTGGGTCTAGTTTGGTTTTTAATTGCAGAGTGATATCGGCATCTTCCGATGCGTATGGAACCACCTCATCAGGGGCTACATCCCGCATATTGCCTTGATTCTTTCCTTTTTTGCCAATAAGACTTTCAATAGAAACCGGTTTGTAATTAAGGTATTGCTCTGCCAACCAATCCATGGAATGTTTGCCTTCTGGCTCTATCAAGTAATGGGCAAGCATTGTGTCATACAGTTTTCCTTTTACGGAAATACCATAATTCATCAATACAAGGATGTCATATTTAATGTTTTGTCCGATTTTTAAAATGTCTTCCGCCTCAAAAACTGGTTGAAGAAGGGAAAGAGTTTTATCTGCCTCAGCTTTATCTTCTGGGAAGGGTATATAGTATGCTTCGGAAGTAATGTAGGAAAAAGAGATTCCTACCAACTCTGCTTTATTTGGATTGATAGACGTGGTTTCCGTATCGAAGCAAATTTCCTTTTGTTTTAAAAGGTAGGACACCAATTCAGAAATGGCAGTTTCTCCCTCTACTTTGTGGTAGTCATGGGGGAGACTGAAAAGTGTATTCATCGCTTCGGTATCGGCTATGGGAGGAATTTGCTCCGTGTCATCGGCAGCAGTAGCTTCTGTGCTAGGGCTTCCTGTAAACAAACCCAATTGTTCATCAACCTTTATCTTAGACTTTTTAACGGATTCGCCGAAGACCCTTTTTGTGAGTGTCCTGAATTCCAGTTCAGCGAACAAAGCTTTTAGGCTCTCTTCATTGGGTGGCTCAACAACAAAATCATCTGCATGATATTCTATGGGAACATCTATCATGATCGTAGCCAATTCTTTGGATAAGATGCCTTGCTGACCAAAGTTCTCTACATTTTCCTTTTGCTTACCTTTTAATTGGTCTGTGTTTTTGACCAATTCCTCAACCGATCCAAACTGCTTGAGGAGTTTTACAGCCGTTTTTGCACCAATTCCAGGGATTCCTGGAATATTATCTACCGCATCTCCCATCAGACCCAGTATATCTCTTACCTGATCTACATTTTCTATATCCCATTTGGCGCAGATCTCTTTTGGTCCCATTACATCTACTGCATTGCCCATAAAAGCTGGCTTGTAAAGGTAAATATGATCATCTACCAACTGTCCATAGTCCTTGTCAGGGGTCATCATGTAAACAGTATAGCTGCTTTTTTCAGCTTGTTTTGCTAGAGTTCCTATGATGTCATCCGCCTCGTAACCATCAAGTTCAAGGGTAGGGATATTAAAAGCTTTAACGATTTGCTTTACCCAAGGAATACCAACGGAAATGTCTTCAGGTTGTTCTTGGCGGTTTGCCTTATAGGATTCATACTGTACATGTCTAAATGTAGGGGCAGAGGTATCAAATACCACGGCAATATGGGAAGGTTTTTCTTTTTCCAAAATCTCCAACAAAGTATTGGTAAATCCCAGCATGACGCCGGTGTTTAATCCTTTGCTATTGATTCTGGGGTTTTTGCTGAAAGCAAAATGCGCCCTATAGATTAGCGCCATAGCATCCAGTAAGAATAGTTTTTTGTTGGCTTTAGACATTTCTAGGTATGTTTTTGAAGTATTTGGCTTCTATCAATGGGTAAATATACAAACAATTTTAGCCTAAGTTAATGAAATTTGGGGAATGGATGAGAGTATAAAAAGAGGTATATCAAGTCATTTTAGTGTAAGATCAAATAAATCAATTAAATTGGTAAGATTATTGATGTTCAAATGTTTTGCCCTTAATCATAAAAGGTGTATTAAATAAAAATTAATAAGGTTTAACAATAAATTTAACGAAAATGAAGAAGATAGCTTACTTATTATCTTTGGTATTTCTCTTTACAAGTCTGGCACCTGCAGCCATGGCCAAGGACGGAGACAGTAATCCGGAGAAGAAAGAATTGAGTCCTGAAGATCAGGCAAGGCTGAAGGAATTAGACAACAGAATACTTGAAATCAAAGCCATGGATTTTAAGTCAATGGATAAAAGTGAAAAGAAAGAAATCCGCAAGGAGCTGAGAGAGATTAACAAAGAGGCAAAAGAGCGTGGAAGTGGTATTTATATTTCTACAGGAGCAATCATCATTATTTTATTATTGATTCTTATTCTGTAATAAATTATCACTGGTTATAGCATAAAAAAATGGCTGGGGTTTTATCTTAAACCGCAGCCATTTTTTTTTCTCATAAGGAGATTTTCAAATAAGAAATTGAGTAAATCCTGTATTCATGGGTGATTTTTAACTCGGATTATGCAATAGGATTTCTCCGCCCTGACAATGGTCAGGGGTGAAGCCTGTCCC
>TARA_R110001599_G_C12276670_1_pt1 | contig 26975 bp, 24 predicted proteins | sample TARA_R110001599 | Tara Oceans TARA_R110001599 (sample SAMEA4398360) | marine metagenome | biome: Polar Biome; feature: [MES] marine water layer (ENVO:01000295) within the mesopelagic zone...; material: water (ENVO:00002006), including particulate matter (ENVO:01000060) such as......
CATATCAGGATCTAACGAGCTACCCCGTCGTTCGTTAACCGCTTACGCAGAAAGCACGTTAAGCCTGGGCTGGGTACTGGAACGCGGGAAACGTGAACTGTATGTAAACGCCGCTCGCGCCGGTGTTTCCGCTCTGGAAGCGCAGAGCGAGATTCATCGCCTTGATGCCATTGCCCGCACCACCTATCTGTTTCTGGAAAATCTCAGATACCAGGAACACTTGCGTCTGGCGCATGAGGCGACCGCACTTGCTGAGCAGACAGTCGCTACCGTGCGTAAACGAGCGAACGCAGCTCTGGCGCCCACCGCCGACGTCGCAAGGGCGGAGGCGGAATTAGCACGCGTGCGTCTAGCGGCAGAGGATATCAGCCACGAACTCAAGACAGCCAGACGCTGGCTGGCTGCGCAGTGGGGTGAACCGCAAGCCGACTTCACCAAGGTTGTGGGCGATCCTCACCAACTGCCGTCACCCGGGAGTTTTACACGGTTGCTGGATGAAGTGGATCGGAATCCCAATCTCTCCGCCTTTCTCAGCCAGAGTCGGTTGCGTGAAGCGGAACTACGTTCAGCCGAGGCTCAAGCAAAACCCGACTGGCGTTTCAATGCCGGCATCCGCCGGCTGGAACTCACTAACGATAACGCATTCGTGGCCGGTGTTGTCATTCCGTTGACAAGCGCAAATCGCAACCAGGGCCGGGTTACTGAAGCACGGGCTAACCTGCATCGAGCAGAGGCAGATCGCGTGGCCACCCGAGTACAGATTGAGACACAGCTTTTTGACGTTTACGAGGCGCTGCAACACAGCCTGCATCGGTCCAGAGCGTTACGGGAAGAGGTGCTCCCACGCCTGGAAAAGGCCGTTTCAGAAACACAACGCGCCTTTGTCGCGGGCCGCTACAGCTATTACGAATTGCAGGTGTTACAGACAGAGCTCATTGCGACGCGCGCAGATGTTCTGGACGCCGCTATCGAGGCACATCAGCGCTTGATTGAAATAGAACGATTGACCGGGGTGGCGATGCCGTCTGCGGTCCTGAATCCATGAGGTTTTTTATGACGAATATATTGAAAAGTATTGCGCCGATTGCGCTGGTTCTTGGCCTCGTTGCCTGTGGCGGCTCTTCCCCGGGGCACAACGATCACGCCCAACATGATCAAAGTCCACACGGCGAAACCGCTGCTGCGGAAGTCTCAAAGGGACCCCACGGCGGACGCTTGTTGGTAGACGGAGACTTCGCGCTGGAGCTTGCCATTTTTGAGACTGGGGTGCCGCCGGAGTTTCATGCATGGATCACAGAAGATGCTGTGCCAGTACCGCCCGGCGAGGTGGATTTGACCATAACGTTGACCCGCCTGGGCGGAGTGAAGGACGAGATCAACTTCGAACCAAAGGATGACTTCCTGCAGGGTGACACGGAGATTTACGAGCCACACTCCTTTGTAGTGACCATCGATGCCCGTCACGGAGATAAATCACACCACTGGGAGTACGACAATTTTGAAGGGCGTACCAGTATCGACCCGGATATTGCGGCGGCGTTTGGACTGGAAACCGAATTGGCTGGCCCCGCGACCATCCACGATACCGTATCGGTGTATGGCCAGATTGTCCCGAATGCTGAGCGTGCGCGACGCGTGACGGCCCGCTTTGACGGTGTGGTGGAATCGGTCGCAGTGTCAGTGGGGAATCGTGTGACCCAGGGACAAAACCTCGCATCGGTTGAAAGTAACGAGAGCTTGTCTCGCTTTCAGATTACCGCGCCAATTGCAGGTGTTATCACTGAGCGGAACGCCCATCCCGGCGAGCAAACGGATGGGCGGGTGCTGTTTACCATTCTGGATACCAGTAGCGTGTGGGCCGAGCTCGCAGTCTTTCCGCAGAATCGCACCCGGGTTATCACAGGTGCGCCCGCACGCGTGACCGCCACGGGATTAGCAATGGAACAGCAGGGTGTCATTAGCTGGATCAATAATACAACTCAGCCGAATCAATCCGTCACGGCGCGCGTTGTGCTGGATAACCCGAACGGCGATTGGGTGCCCGGAATGTTCGTGACAGCTGACATCCGGGTGGCTGAACACTCAGTGCCCCTGGCGGTAAAGCGAACGGGGCTCCAAGCTTTTCGCGATTTTACTGTCGTTTTCGCACAAATTGGCGATGAGTATGAAGTGCGGATGCTCGAGCTCGGGCGACAGGATGGCGAGAGGGTCGAAGTCCTCGGCGGACTTGCACCCGGAACGCGCTATGTCACCTCCAACAGTTATCTTCTGAAAGCCGACATCGAAAAGTCTGGCGCATCACACGATCATTGAGGCCCTCCCATGTTAGCAAATATTATCAAGCTTTCTCTGTCTCGACCCGGGCTGGTGTTGTTCGCTGTGCTGCTGCTGGTTGGTCTGGGTGCGTGGAACTTCACACGACTTCCCATTGATGCCGTACCGGATATCACCAATGTCCAGGTCACGGTCAATACTGAGGCACCCGGCTATACGCCTTTAGAGGTCGAACAGCGGGTGACGTTTCCACTGGAAAATGCCATGGCGGGTATTCCCCGCCTTGCGTACACCCGTTCTGTGTCACGTTACAGCCTTTCCCAGATTACCGTAGTGTTTGAGGAGGGCACCGACATTTATTTCGCTCGGCAGCAAGTAGCCGAGCGCATGAATGCGGCCAAGGCAGAACTGCCGCAATCACTTGAGCCAGCGATGGGCCCGATTGCCACCGGCCTGGGTGAAATTTTTATGTTCACAGTGGATGCGGAGCCGGGAGCTCTCAATCCCGATGGGTCTGTAGTGACGCCCACTGACCTGCGCTCCGTTCACGACTGGATCATCCGGCCACAGCTACTACGGGTCCCCGGCGTGGTCGAGGTTAATCCGATCGGCGGTTTCAAGAAGGAAGTGCTGGTTGCTCCTGAGCCAGCGAAATTGCTGGCCCAGGGACTTACCGTTGAAGATGTGGTGCGCGCGTTGGAGGTGAACAACGCCAACCAGGGGGCAGGCTTCATCGAGCACAACGGGGCTCAATGGCTCATGCGCCTGCCCGGACAAGCTGGCAATATCGACGACCTTGGGGCAATCGTGGTCCGCGAAACCAAAGGCGTTCCTATACGCGTGCGTGACGTCGCAGATGTAGGTCCGGGGCTTGAATTGCGCTCGGGAGCTGCCACGCAGGATGGCCATGAGGTCGTGATGAGCACGGTCTTTATGCTTATCGGTGAAAACAGCCGGGAAGTAGCCAATGCGGTTGCGGAAAAACTGCAAGCGGTCAACACTAGCTTGCCGCCGGGGATATTGGCTACGGCAGTCTACGACCGAACCGCCCTGGTTGATAAAACACTGTCGACAGTGCGGACCAACCTCGTGGAAGGTGCAATCCTGGTGATCGTCGTGCTGTTGCTTTTCCTGGGGAACATTCGAGCCGCCCTGCTCACCGCCGCCGTGATTCCAATCGCTATGCTGATGACGATATCCGGCATGGTGCAGACCCGCGTAAGTGCCAACCTGATGAGCCTGGGTGCCCTGGATTTCGGCCTGATCGTCGACGGCGCAGTTATCATCGTAGAAAACTGTCTACGACGCCTAAGCCAGGCCGGTGAAAAATCTCTTCACTTGAGAGAACGCCTGGAGATCGTCTTCGACGCCACTAACGAAGTCATTCGACCAGCTTTGTTCGGCGTCTTCATCATTACTGCCGTGTATCTGCCCATATTCGCCCTGTCCGGGGTTGAAGGAAAGATGTTCCATCCCATGGCGATCACTGTAGTCATAGCACTCATCAGTGCGATGATTCTGTCGGTAACCTTCGTGCCTGCGGGCGTCGCGCTGCTTTTCAGGAAACCGGTCAAGGAGAAGGAAAATATTATCGTCAACGGGGCACTGCACCTTTATCGACCGTTGTTGCTCTTCTCATTGCGGTTTCGCGGGCTGGTAGTAGGGGTTGCTGTATTACTCGTCCTGGTCTGCAGTTGGCTTGCGACCCGACTGGGTACCGAGTTTGTGCCCAACCTTGATGAAGGCGATATTGCAATGCATGCCCTGCGCATTCCCGGTACCTCGCTGGGACAGGCAGTACAGCTACAGGAACAGTTGGAAGCCAGGATCAGGGAGCTTCCAGAAGTAGAGCGCGTGTTCGCCAAGATTGGTACGGCGGAGGTCGCGACCGATGCGGTGCCCCCCAGCGTAGCCGACAACTTCATCATCCTCAAACCCCGGGAGCAGTGGCCCGATCCCGATAAGCCGAAAGCCCAGGTGGTGCGGGAACTTGAAGAGAAAGTCACTCCGATACCTGGCAATCGCTACGAATTTCTGCAACCCATTCAGATGCGATTCAATGAACTGATCGCGGGTGTTCGCGCGGAGCTTTCAGTCAAGGTGTTTGGCGATGACTTCGATACCCTCATCGAACTGGGTGACGCCATTGAGAGCGCGGTGAATCAGGTACCGGGTGCCGCTGATGTTGCCGTCGAGCAGGCTACGGGGTTACCTGTACTGACTATTCTGCCGAATAGAGAGGCCCTGGCACGGTATGGTGTGTCGCTGTCCGAGCTGCAGAACCTCGTGGCCACGGCGCTTGGCGGTACTGTGGCGGGGCAACTTTACGAGGGAGACCAGCGCATCGACGTGGTGGTGCGCCTGGCGGAACAATTGCGCTCCAACCCGGATCGATTGCAGAGCTTGCCCGTGCCGCTCTCGGAAGGAGGTTTTGTGCCACTGGGTGAACTGGCCACCACGGAGCTCGTGAATGGCTACAATCAGGTCAATCGCGAAAATGGCAAACGCCGCGTGGTGGTCGCCGCTAATGTCAGGGGACGCGACCTCGGTTCGTTTGTCAATGAAGTGCAGGAGACCGTGGCACAGCAGGTAGATATCCCTGCCGGTTACTGGGTTGAATACGGCGGCACCTATCAGAATCTCCAATCAGCCGCTAATCGCCTAAGTATTGTCGTACCCGTAACGCTGGTACTGATCATCGGTTTGCTGGTAATGGCCCTGGGCAGCTTTCGTGATGCCGGCATCATCTTCTCAGGTGTGCCATTGGCGTTGACGGGAGGTGTTCTCGCCCTGATGTTGCGCGAAATTCCGTTTTCGATTTCCGCTGCCGTCGGTTTCATAGCGCTTTCGGGAATAGCGGTACTCAACGGCCTGGTCATGGTCGCCTTTATTCGCGATCTGCGGCAGCACGGACATTCACTGGATGATGCGATCGTTGAAGGTGCACTAACGCGACTGCGCCCGGTGTTGATGACGGCCCTGGTCGCCTCGCTGGGATTTGTACCTATGGCCCTCAACTCCGGTATTGGCTCCGAGGTTCAGCGGCCGCTGGCGACCGTGGTGATCGGTGGTATTATCTCCTCGACGCTGCTCACACTCCTTGTACTGCCAGCGCTTTACAGGATGGTGCACGGCATACATAAGGCTACATCGGGTAGAGTCCATAAAGTAAAACGTTCCCAAAGCGCGGGCCAAGAAGCCTGATAGCCTTTCGAAACAAAATAGCGCCGTGAAGAACGATCAGCTATATGGGAGCTATGCAGCTCCCATATAGGCTGATAATTTAAACCTGTGCTACGCGACCGGACATGTCATCGAGAACATTCACTTCTACCGTAATATGGACCAATTCCTCGTGAATACTGAGTAACCGCCTGACGTAGTCTGGCTCAGTGGCCCCTTTCGCCAGCAGGGAGAGTATGCAAGCATATTTTCCTTTGCCGACGCGCCAAACATGAAGATCGGTTATGACTGCCTCAACCGGACAGGCCTCGACAACTTCGTGGATTTCCTTTACGACCGGCGCGTCCATCTCCGCATCAAGCAATACCCGGCCAGTATCACGCAGCAAGCCGTACGCCCAGATAGACACCAGCCCGGCGCCGACAATCCCCATTACCGGATCCAGCCAGTTGGCGCCCCAGAGCTTACCGCCAAACAGTGCCACTATTGCGAGTACCGACGTAGCCGCATCAGTCAATACATGCAAATAGGCGGACCGCAGATTTAGATCGTGGTGATGCTCGTGGCCGTGATCGTGATCTTCATGGCCATGGTGATGTGAGTGCCCATCTTTTAGCAGCCAGGCGCATGCGAGATTAACTATCAGTCCTGCCCCGGCAATGGCAATGGCTTGATCATACTGGATTGGCGTCGGCGCTATTAGCCGCTCAATCGATTGGTAGAGCATCAATACTGCCACCCCAACGAGGAAGATAGCGCTTGTGTATCCGCCCAGTACTTCAATTTTCCACGTACCGAAGGCGAAACGACTGTCGCGAGCATAACGCCGGGCTGCCGCGTAAGCTAACACCGATAGTCCAAGCGCCAGGGTATGTGAACTCATATGCCAGCCATCCGCTAGCAATGCCATTGAGTTATATACCCAACCTCCAGCGATTTCGGCCACCATCATCACAGCTGTCAATCCGACGGCCCACCGGGTGTTGCGTTCTGCCAGCGGATTGCCCTCATCAAACACGTGTGAGTGGCGCCATTCCTCTGCGGCGTTGTTAATTTGCATGTATTCGCTTCCTGAACCTAAAAGAAATATACTATACCCCAGTATACTAAATAACAACCGAAGGTGAGGTTCATGCCACATACCATTAAAGACAAGAGAAAACTGCTGGCACGTATTCGCAGAATCAGAGGGCAGGCGAGCGGGCTGGAGAATGCTCTCGAACAGGAAGCGGAGTGCGCGGCAATACTTCAGCAGATTGCGGCTATTCGCGGTGCAGTCAACGGACTGATGGCAGAAGTATTGGAGGGCCACTTGCGTGAACATCTGGGGAGCGATTCGATAAGCGCACGTCAGCGTAACGAAGAATTAGACCAGGTGGTGTCCTTGTTACGTTCCTATTTGAGGTAGCCTCAATCAAGGTACTTTCGCGGCAAGATAGAGCAAACTGCCTTGATGAGTGGCTGGGCTACCCGAGATAGCGTGGCACGCGCTGCCGGTAACGCTTGTAATCGGCGGCATGCTTACTCGCCAGGTACCGCTCTTCCCGCAGGATCATGGCGTGCACCAATCCGAAGCCGATTACAGACAGCGCCAGCAGGAAAAAACTTTGCAAAAGTATCGTGTAAGCGGCGAACATCAGCAGGTAGGCGAGGAAATAGGGATTCCTGCTGAAGCGGTAAACGCCTTGCTCGATCAGTTCGGTTTGCTGCTCTTCGATAACCCCCACACGCCAGGAGTCGCCCAGGTCCTTCAGTGACGCGACGGCGATGCCTAGGCTCGTAAGCATGAGCAGCCCGGCAGTGGCCTGCGTCAGGCCGCTTGGCAGACCGGTGGTTCGATGTGTATCCGGGCTCAGGGACAACCAGAGTGCGACGCAGATGAAAAGCACGAAAAACGCAATGGATAGGTTGGCCTCCGGGTTGAAGCCCCGGATTGGGTGACCGAGCCTGCGCTCCAACAGAAGGTTCTTGGCGAAGAACATGCCCTGAAATAGCAGTTGGTGCAACAGTATGAGCCAAGTGTCCTGTGTCATGGTGGCGTTATCGGCGGTTGGGCACTGTCCGTTGTTGCAGCCTCGATAGTGATGAGCTTGCCATACGTTTTAAGCAAGTTCATGTGACGTAGCTTGAATACGAGCTTAAACAATTTCAACTGCGCTGTACCAAAAATGCGAACTTTTGGTTCGAATCGAATTGTATCAGTTAGCCTGCTTCCACACTCTACTGGTGTAATGCGGCGAATATGCTCCCAAGTTCGCACAAAGAACATTGATGACTTTTCGTGGAACATTTGACCTTCAACTACCTCTGAAAAGGATAAATCGTCATACTCGATCGGTAGTACACCGAATAGTAGCAGCCAGCTCCTGAATTTTGTTTGATTCATCACTAGCGGTTCGGTGATTCTGCGCGTGCCATTCGGAAACGTCATGCGTAGTACCGGTCGGAATTCTCGATTTATATTAGCAGGTGTTACGGCAGCGTCCCACAACAGAGATGGTATTGCGTTGAGTTCGCTCGATATTTCAAATTCGTAGGTCTTCATTTATAAGAACTAGACAAAGAACGTTTTTCTCATTGGAAAATTACCTATGGAGGCAATAGGCGGACAGGTGATGTTGCCATTGCATTAGCTTGGAGGCTATCTTTCATTGCCCCACTTCCCTATAAAGCGTGGTACTTTTGACTTGTACTCTCGATACGCGTCGCCGTACTGTTGTTCAAGCCAGGGTTCTTCAAGATAGGGTGCAGCGATATAGAAAGCAGTCCATATCAACAAGAGGCAGTACGCAAGCCAGGAATGTACCAGCAAGCCCAACCCCACTATACCTACGATAGATACAACATAGATCGGGTTTCGGCTCCATCCGTACCAGCCGCCGGTAGTGAGGCCGTTGGCTTCGCCATGAGCATCTCGCCAGCCGAGTAGGAATGTCGCGTAAAAGGCCAAACTAAATCCTACTATTGCCAGTGGAATGCCAACAACGAACTGGACTACATGCTGGCTGCTGATGGAACCAAAATCGAGAATACATACCAACATGATCCCGACAAAAAATATTCTGAACAGCCACCAAAACGTCCTGTACTGCCAGGTATCTATTCCAGGGGGTGGCCAAAACCTGACTTGTGGTCGCCACAGTGTTGCGAGCGACAGTACTAGCAGGACGGCACCCGCAGCTATCGAAATTCCAAAAATGAAAACCGTCATCAGCTGAACCCCAGATTCTCAACACAGGCTGTTAGCGTGCCTTGCCCACTCTACTCCTCGTAATTATCTCTGCAGTATTCATCCGGAAATTCCAACTCAATGGTGGCGGGGAGGAAATTAATGGCCTCACGATGAGGCCATGCCAGCGTAGTGTAGATTTGAACCAGATGATGTCGTCGCTGCGGTCTTATTCAAAGTATATACGACGCAACTTCGATGCTCACGGTTCCGCGGAACAGGCCATTTCAACGGCCCGGTCGCCCCAAGCGCCCCTGACGCTCATTTTTACCGGACGCCAACCCAGTTGGCTTATGATCAATTTTTCGCCCAGTCGATGGCCAAATCGCGGTCTTTGATGGCGAACCACTTTAGATCGGCACCAGTAAAAGGATTGGCAGCTACAGTACCCCATTTGAGCCAGGTTTGATCGGCAACGATGGCGACGCGCGACAAGTCACCAGCGTGTTTCGAGTCGATCTTTAAATCTGCCCAAAATGCCGAGGCATCAGCATATCCATCAAAGGATTCCATCACAATGACCATAGAAGGCTTTTCACCCTTGGCGAGCTCTGCATCCAGCCAAAGATGTATTTTTCTTAGGTCCTCTTCGGTCAACTTACCGATACACTCCAGGCCGATAACATTCTCGGCTTCAAATTCCACTATATTGAACATGTTCTTCTCCCTTACGACTATCCATGACCGTATTTTTCGGCACCCTGGTGCATGTGGTCCGACCGTTCAAACTCCAATGTGGAATGGCGGATTCCAAACTCGTTTTCGAGGCGGGACTTGATCGCCAGCTTGATCTCTTCGAGATCGCCCCAGCGGTTACTGTCAATAACCACGTGAGTATCCAGTGCCGCCTCATGCTCTCCCATTTGCCAGAAATGCACATGATGAACTTCCGTGACGCCGTCAACATCAATAACCGCATCGATCACGGTATCAGTATCGATTTCTGGCGGACTGCCCAGCATCAGAGTATGGATCACTCCACCGATTTCTGTAAACGCGAGATAGAGGATATACGCCGCGATTAGAATCGTTATGAGCGGATCGACCCAACGCAGATCGTAGAGCAGGATCAGCGATCCACCCACGATTACAGCGACCGAAGCAAGCGCGTCTGAGAGATTGTGGAGGAACAAGGCGCGAATATTCACACTGCCCTTTTGCATCGAGTAAGTGAGCAATGCCGTGAGGGTATCGACAGCAAGCGCTACACTGCCCAAAATCACAACGAGCCAACCTTTTACCTCCGGCGGATCAAGGAAGCGCATCCCACCCTCGTAGATCAGATAGAGCCCTATGACAATCAGCGTCGTGTAATTAATGAGAGCAGCCACGATCTCGACTCGGCCGTACCCAAACGTCATGCGCACATCGGCCGGCCGCCGGGCAATCTTGCGAGCGCCAAAGGCGATTACCAGCGAAGCGACGTCGGAGAAGTTGTGCAGCGCGTCAGCAATCAGCGCAAGACTACCCGCCAGTATACCGCCGATCACTTGCGCGACGGTCAGAATTAGATTGGCGACAATCGCGACGCCGACGCGCTTATCGCCTTTTTCAAGGTCTATTCCGTGGTCATGGGACATATATTGGTCTCAAAGGGCATTGTGCGGGGTCCATTTCTATATTCGCTTGCTCAGATAAGCTTACCGCATTAGCTGAATAGTAATTATTCATTGAGATGAATCATAGTTTCGCCCAACTTTCTGGACATCAGTGTCTGAGTATGGCGTTAGATCAGTAAAATTAATAAATTCTCCGCTATTACTAACCGCAACAACATCCTCACGCCGCCCCTCGCCCTGAGCGCCTGGAGCCTCCAGAATCTCAAGATCATGCATGGATATTCCGGCAATATTCGGAGTAGTGCGTAGAAGCTGTTGTACGCTGTCCATAGGAACGTGACCTTCAATAAAGTACTGGCCGGTAATGCTTGTATGGCAGGCTTTGAAGTTCTCCGGTACACCATGTTTTCTTCTAACTACACTTACAAACATAGGCCGTTGAACAGAAACTGAATAGCCCTCTTTTCGCAGACGACTAATCCACTCGCCCGCGCACCTACAACGCTTCGATCGATAAACTACAATGTCCGCCTCTTCTGGCGAATAATGAAGAAAGGCTGGTGCAAAAATAATGCCCAAAACAATAACGATAATACCCGACAATAGAATCGCCATATCCCTGGGAAACCGTTTTTCCAGTAGTGCTTTGCGTCTTTTGCTATAGCTAGCCAGAGACTTCACCTACTTTCATTGCCTTAGCTGAGTTATACGAATAATCGTGCGCTGCCATTTCCACACACCTCGCTTGATAAGCTAAACGAATCTAGATTCTCACTAATCCAGGCTTGCATCGAGAAGCACTTGCTTCAGTACATCCATCACCGACACAATTCCAACCATTTGCCCTTCTTCGACAACAACGAGATGGTGGACATTTTTATCGACCATCAGTTTGACAGCCTCCATTACTTTCAGTTTGGGTACTACTGCAACCACTGGGTCCGAAAGAATCTGACTAACGGGGACTTCGCTGCTCCTCTTTCGGATTTTATGCCAACGCACAAGATCAGAGCCGCTGACAACACCGACACAACGGCCGTCATTATCAATGATTGGAATGCAGCGAACATTATCCTTGTCCATAATCTGCATCAGATCATGCACGCTGTAATCAGCCCTGGCGCACACCACCGCTGAAGTCATGATTGATTCAATATTTACTTTCATATCAGCTACTCCATCAGATTGAACATCTCCCGTCTCTATGGGGTCGAATTTTGATCTGACAGCTCTGCTCCAGTTTCAGTCATAAATCGCGAAAGCGCTTTGCGGGCCTCTTCTTTAGAAGTCGAACGGGCCAACGTTATCTCCCTCCCGCGTTTCAAAATACCAGAGGCCATTGGTGCGGTGAACGCGATTCGCATGAAAATGTATCGACCCGGGGTCGTCTGTTTTACGCTGCATTGTCAGTACCTCGATTGCACCCTGAGTGATCATTACTCGGGCCCTCCGATAGGCAGGGCCTGCTCTACTGGGCTTACGTAGACCCAACCGGAGACCCCCGCCCCGATACGCCCCGCGCTACGAATAATGTCTGCTATCCGCGCGACATCAGCGTCGTCGCATACAAGCGAAACGCGCACCTCGGAGATGATCACTACACCAACCTCGGTCGAGTACGCCTGCTCGGACTCCGACAAGGTCTTTAATGTGCCCTTGACATCAAGCAGGGTGATATTCGTTACACCCGCATCGCGCAGTGCATCCACCACGGCGGCCGAACGGATGTGGTGTACAAACGCCTTAATTTGTTTCATTGCTATTTCCTCTGTTATTGAAAGGCCGCCTTAGCTGCGCATCGAGCGGCCTGATACTGGGAATCACTCCCTCCGGTGTCACGATTTTATATCTCCGGCGAAGCAGTCACTTCTGCATTCTCAGTTACTGCTCTTGGCTTTCGATAGGCCATCCGATACAGCCCTGGCAGCACTATGAGCGTTAATAAGGTTGAAGATATAATCCCACCAATAACCACGGTCGCGAGCGGGCGTTGAACCTCGGCACCCGTACTCGTATTGAGCGCCATCGGTAAAAAGCCCAACGCTGCCACTAACGCGACCATCAGGATGGGCCGTAAGCGCAGCAGAGCGCCGTCTCGAATCGAGGCGTCAATATCCTTGCCATTCGCCAACCCGTCCCGAAACGCCGACACCATCATCACGCCTGTCAGGACCGATACGCCGCAAAGGGTAATAAAACCAACCCCTGCCGTGATCGACAGGGGAATATCGCGTAACCACAGCGAGATTATCCCGCCTGTCAGCGCCAGCGGTACGCCGCTGAACACCAGTGCAGCGTCCTTCGCCGAACCAAACGTCATCATCAGCAGTGCAAAGATCATCACCAGTGTTACGGGCACCAACAGGGTGAGCCGCTCGGTCGCCGACTCCAGTTGCTCAAACGTACCGCCGTAGCTCAACCAATAGCCTGGTGGGATTTTGACCTGTTCATCTATCTTCTGCTGAACTTCCTTAACAAAGCCCGCCAGATCTCTACCCCGGACGTTGGCACTCACCACCAGACGGCGCTTGCCATTTTCTCGCGAAATTTGGTTGGCACCCGGTGCCAGCTTCACTTTCGCCACCTCGCCGAGCGGCACATAGCCTCCCTGGGGCAGCGGTACCGGCAGGCGCTCCAATGTTCTGAGATCACTGCGCAACCGCTCCGGTAGCCGTACCACAATTGAGAAGCGACGGTCACCCTCGAACACCAGTCCCGCATCCTCACCGCCGGTGGCCGCCGCGAGCACATCCTGAACATCGGCAACGTTGAGGCCGTAGCGATACAGTGCTGGCCTATCCGCTTCAACCGAAAGTATCGGCAGGCCCGACACCTGTTCAACCTTCACACCCTCCGCTCCCTCAATGCTATTGATGACCTCGGCAATTTCATTGCCAGAGCGCAGCAATTGCCCCAGGTCGTCACCAAACACCTTCACGCCCAGATCGGAGCGCACGCCGGAGATCAACTCGTTAAAACGCAGCTGAATCGGCTGGCTGATTTCAAATGCATTACCGGGCAATAGAGCGAGTTTCTCGCCTATCTCCTCCAGCAACTGTGCCTTGGATTTATCCGGGTCCGGCCACTCCTCGTGGTCCTTGAGCATCACATAGCCATCAGAGATATTCGGACCCATGGGATCGCTGGCGACTTCAGCGGTGCCCACCCGAGAAAAGTAGGTTTTGACCTCGGGCAGTTCGAGTATTGCCCGCTCAAGCTGGAACTGCATCTCGAGTGATTGGGTCAGGCTCGTGCCCGGAATACGCAACGCTTGAATCGCCACGTCACCTTCATCCAGGTTGGGAATGAACTCGGCGCCCATACGCGTAGCCAACCAGCCACAGCCGAGCACAAACAGCACCGCGCCGAGGAATACCGGAAGCCGGAATCGAAGCGCAGCCGACAGTGTTGGGAGATACAACGACTTGGCTGTGCGCACAATGGCATTGTCCTTTTCTTCAATGCGACCGGTCAGCAGCAGCGCGACGGCCGCAGGGACAAACGTGAGCGAGAGGATTAACGCGGAGACCAACGCCATAATCACGGCCATCGCCATGGGCGTAAACATTTTGCCCTCTACGCCCGTCAAGGCCAGAATCGGTAGATTGACCAGAATCACCACCAGTACGCTGATCAAGCTGGGTGTAAACACCTCTCTCGTGGCGGCGAAAGTTGTTTGCAAACGTTCATCGAGTTTCAGAATACGACCGAGATGATGCTGGCGCTCTGCGAGCCGCAGAATACAATTTTCAACGATGATAACTGCGCCGTCGACGATCAGCCCGAAATCCAACGCACCCAGACTCATCAGGTTGGCACTGACTTTCGTCTCTACCATGCCGGAGATCAACATCAGCATGGACAGGGGAATGACCATCGCCGTAAGCAGTGCAGCGCGAACATTACCAAGCATTACCAGCAGCACGACAACCACCAGGATGGCACCTTCGAGCAGGTTGGTCTGCACCGTGGTAATGGTTTTGTCCACCAGCACTGTGCGGTTGTAAACCGGTTCGGCGGTAACACCCTCGGGCAGCGTTTTGTTGATCTCCGCCAGCTTCTCAGCCACCGCCTCTGAGACAGTGCGGCTGTTGGCACCCAACAACATAACAGCGGTGCCCAGGACGGTTTCCTGACCGTCGAGCGTGGCGGCACCGGTGCGCAATTGCTTACCGAACCCCACCTCGGCGACATCGGCTATGGTGACTGGTACATTCCCGCGATAGGCGACGATGACCCTTTCTATCGCGGCGATATCGGCCACCTGGCCCGGTGCTCGAATCAGATACTGCTCGCCGTTTTTTTCAATATAACCGGCTCCGACGTTGGCATTATTTTTGGGCAGTGCCTCCACCAGATCATCAAACGTCAGACCGTACGCCAATAGCCCTGCTGGATCCGGCGTGATATGGAATTCTTTCTCATAGCCGCCGATAGTGTTGATTTCGGTCACACCCGGCACCAGTCGAAGCTGCGGCCGAACGACCCAATCCTGCAGGGTGCGCAGGGCGGTCGCGTCATAGGCTTCGCCGTTCTCTTGTCTTGCGTCGGGCTCGGCTTTCACCGCGTAATGAAAAATTTCACCCAACCCTGTGGCGACTGGGCCCATAACGGGCTCAATACCCCCTGGCATCTCACTTTTGGCTTGCTGCAAACGTTCGTTGATAAGATTGCGGGCAAAATAAATGTCGGTGCCTTTCTCAAAAACAACAGTGACCTGGGATAAGGCATAGCGGGAGATGGAACGGGTTTCTTCGACATAGGGCAATCCGGTGATGGCCAGCTCCACCAGGTAGGTTATCCGCTGCTCAACTTCAAGCGGCGAGTAACCAGGTGCCTCAGTATTGATCTGGACCTGCACATTGGTGATGTCCGGGACCGCGTCGATAGGCAGGTTCTGGTAGTTCCAAACACCCACCGCCGCGACCGCCGCGACCAGAAAGATGATCAGCCACCGGCGCGCAATTGAAAATTGAATAAGTGTATCGATCATAATAAAAACCTGCTGCCTGACATTAGGCCGCACACGTAATGCGGCGACGCCGATTGAGTGACCAAGGGGAGACTATTAGGTTGAAGAATGTCAGTGCCCATGTTCAGCGTCCTCCTTGCCAAGCTCAGACTTGAGCGTGAAGCTGTTCGTCGACACATAGGCCTCGCCAACTTGTAATCCCTTTAGCACCTCACTGACTTGCCCATCGCTACGGCCCAGCGTTACGGGCCGCGCCTCGAAGCCTTCGTCACCCTCTACAAAAACCACAGGCTGGTCCTCGACAATCTGGATGGCCTCTTCCCGAATGGCCGTAGGCACCTCCGTTTCTGACAGCACCACTTCAGCGGTGACAAAATGGCCGGGAACCCACCGGCGATCCGGGTTGTCCAGCAAGACTCTTGCCGTGGTCGTCTGGTTGGTACTGCTGCCCACGGGCAAAACAGTGATGATCCTGCCTTCACCAGTGATAGACGGGTCTCGATTGACAATTCTTACTGACTGCCCCACATGGACTTTGGAAAGATCCGCGGGAAAGACCGACAGATCGACCCAGACCGTGGAGTAGTCCCCGATCACAAACAACGCTCTGTCACCGGTCTGCTCGCCAACGTTCGCGTTGCGTTGGGTGACAACCCCGCTCAGCGAAGCGAGCACCGGGTAGGATTTCAGGCTCTCATTGCTTTCCACCGTTGCCAACGTTTCGCCCTGTTGCACCGCATCACCGATCTGTTTGGCTACGTTTTTGATGACCCCCGGGAAACGCGCTGAGACCGTATGTTCGCGCTCGGCATTGGGTATGATCTGCCCATACAATGGCAAGGTCTCCCGGATACTTGCGGAACCAACGCGTTCGATCGCTATTCCAGCATGTTTGATTTGGTCTGGCGTAAGAGCGATATGGCCCTCCTCGCCGTGAGCCTCTTCATTTTCAGGAGCATCTGGTGCCGGTGATTCCGCGTATGCGCCCTGAAGGGCACAGCTCAGCGTAAGGGCCAAAAAGTTTGTGGCCAGCCACCGTGATTTACTGTGTCGTGTGATTGAGTGCATTAGTTAGATTCCTGATCAGTCTCGCTGGCATCAAACTCCAGCGAAGGTAAAAGGGGTTCAGAGGTCAATTGCTCGATCGTCGCGCCGCTTTGCAGTGCGGAAGAGGCTGCTGCGATCAAGGCATACTCCGCCGAGATTAATTCCTGCCGCGCAGCAACCCACTCCTGGTAGCCATAGCGGCCGTTTTCGTAGGCCGCCTGCGTTTGCTGCAGCGCGCGTGTCAGTGTGGGAATGACATCCACTCGAAGAGAGTTGGCGGTTTCTACCCCCAGCTTGCGCTGTTGGTAGGCATCAAAAAGACTCGCGCGCAAATTCAGCAGTGCCGATTCACGTTGGACAGAGACTTCATCCCGCGCGGCGCGCGCGGACTGGAGTGCACCGGCATTTCGCTTTGCGCTGAATAAAGGAATACTCAAGCCCGCGACCAGAGCGGTATCGTTCGTGTCCTGGAATTGCCGCACACCCACAGACCAGCCTATATCTGTTTTTGACTGGGTTTTGGCGAGTTGGAATTCCGCCTCGCGTAAGCGCTCCTCGCTGGCGAAGATTTCGATGGCGGGATTCTGGATTGCACGCTGAAACAGCGCGTCGAAGTCACCGACGTCACCCAGCGACTGCAAATCACCAGCCACCCGCACGAAATCGGGTTCTGCCACGCCCCACAACACCGAGAGCGACAGCCGCGATGCTCGCAACCGGTTTTGCACCTCAGTCACCACAATATCGGCCTGGGCCAGTTGCGCGCGCGCTCGCAGTAATTCAGCCTCTGGCGCCGCACCGGCCCGGGTGCGGCGCTCCACCGATTGAACAACATCTTGCGCGAGCGACCTGCTATTGACCGCAAGATCCAGACGCGCCTGGGTAGCCACCACGTCCACATAACGACGTGTCACTTCCCCCAATAGATCGAGCGCTCGCGCCTGGCGCTCTCCATCGATCAAGTAGCGTTGTGCGTTGACGGCGGCGACTCGAGCTTCTCGCTTGCCGCCCAATTCGATGACCGACGATAAGGCCAAAGTAAACTCCGCACTATCGGCGCCGCTAAAATCGTCCGTACCGCCAATGTTTTCAGCCTCTGCACTCAGATCAAATTGTGGCCGCAGATCGGCGGTTTGTGCCAAACCCTGTAGGCCGATTTCCCTGAAGCGATACACCTGGAGGTCTGGATTTTGAGACAGCGCGAGTTGTATCGCCGAACCCAGTGTCATTGTTGTATCGCTGGTTTCAGCGGCGTTTGCCGGCAATGCCAACACGGCTGTAAAAAGGCAGCCGATTAACGTGTGTATCGACGACCGGTACCGATCGAGTTTGCGGATTTGGATCCCGCAGATGGATTGATGCATTCTGTTAACCCCTGGTTTAGGTCTACCTGTCTCTGCCTGGATCGCCGAGGCGAAACACAGGCTCAAAACAACGCAACTACTGCTAAATCCAGCGCGGAAACACGAATTTCACTAGGAAATACGCTATATCCCGAGGAACATCAGGATCAGAATTTACGCAGTAGAGCGCGCTTATTCGCCAGAAAATGGCGAGATCAGGCGCTGGCAGGGGGTCTTAGGAGTGGATCAAGGTACTGAAAGTTATAGGGGAAGGAATGAGACGAAACGAAGCTCCGCCCGTAGGGTGAAGGCACAGAACTAATCTGACAGCCTAAAGCCAATACGTGGCAGTGGCCGTGGGCATGACAGCAGTTAGTGTCAACCAGATCAACCGTGCCGGGTTTTCCATGATCGGATTGGCTGTCGGCAAGGTGTCCTGTGGTATTGGAGAGTAGTGCACTCTCTATCTCACCGTCCGAGAAAACTGCAAAATGCTCACCGAGGCCGGCCATCACAGACTGGCAGGTAAGCAGGGCCAAAATGAATATGGCTATCGCACGGCGAAGTTTAAGCATTGGTTTTATTGCAGATCATTCGTTTAACAGTTCGTTGACTCAGAAACAATAACACAGGCGCTGGGATCATACAATGTAACGGCGGTGCTACGCCATATTTTCGACCCATTTCCCAGAACCAGAGAGCCGGGGCCGCGCAAATTCATTATACAGCTTTAGCTACCCTTGCTTGAATCAATCGGATAGTACCTAAAATTGTTGGTACGCAGGCGCCTCTTGCGACATCAACAAACCCTGCCTCTCCGAGCAAGATGGGGAGCAGGTCTTCCACACTATCCTGCGTTGATTCAAAGCCGTCAAGACACTGCACCACCAAAAACAACCCTCGTTGAACTAGCGATGACGGTTTACCCCAGTCGGCAATGTGCAGTCGTCCTCCGGGTTTGAGGACACGACGGATCTCTCTCAATGAGTCCAGTTTCTGTCGCCGATTAAGGTGGTGAAAAAACAAACTCGACACCGCAAGATCAAACGTCGCTGTTTCAAAAGGCATGTCCTGCGCGAATCCCTGCAGTAAGCTCACGCGCTCGTCCACCATGGCAAGCTTGGTTTTGGCTTGTTCGAGCGCGCCTGGATCAGCATCCAGGCCGCTGATCGTCAGTGACGCCTCTCGCTTGGCAAACATTCGGGCCAATGTGCCTGTCCCGCATCCGATATCGAGTAGGTGTTGTCCCGCGAGTGGGGTGGCCTGGTCTAGCAGTGCGCGTTTGAATCGTCTTTCTCGCGTAGTCAGGGCAACCACCCTGTCGTAATAGCGTGTTAAGACGTGATATTTTAAAGCCGGAATATAGGTTGGCGTGTTGGTAGCTTTCATCGCACTCTCTTCTTCAGGATTTAAGTTGCAAAATTCGGCGTGCACCGTTCAGAACAATCCCGGCGATAATGAACCCTATGACCAAATCCGGATAACGTGATCCGCTCCAGGCGACCAGGACACCGGCAAGAATGACCCCCAGATTGGCTATCACATCATTGGCTGAGAAAATCCAACTGGCTCTCATATGCGCTCCGCCCTCCCGATGCCTGGCAATGAGTAGCAGGCACAGAACGTTGGCCGCCAGGGCAACCAGGCCGAAACTCATCATCAAGCTGGAGTGTGGATCACTGCCGAACACAAAACGCCGTACCACCTCGCTCAAGGCACCAAGAGCCAGAATCACTTGTAACCATCCGGAGAAATGCGCTGCGCGCAGTTTCATACGGGCGCTGTGGCCGACTGCATAGAGCGCGACGCCATAGACAGCAGCATCGGCAAACATGTCCAGAGAATCTGCAATCAGGCCTGTGGATTGTGCCCACCAGCCAACCACCATCTCCACCACAAACATAATGCCGTTTATCGCTAACAGCCACTTGAGAACGCCGGTTTCCTTCTGTGCCTCTCCCTGTGCGGTCTCCTGGGCCCGAATAATTTCATCGCCAGACACCGGAGCGGTTCTCTCGCGTCTGGCGCCCAAGCCCACTGACTGCATCCGCTGTTCGATGGTGTCTGCGTTATCACCATGAAAGACGCGAACCTTACGATTGGGGGTATCAAACTGCAGAACAACTTGTGGTTCCACAGCATCCAGTGCCATACGGATCAGACCCTCCTCTGAGGGGCAGTCCATCTTGGGGACATCATACTCGCTGACAAAACCGCACGGGGGAAGGTCACCGTTCTCGGACGCCTGCCGAAGCGGTCCGTTCGCGGTGCTTTGACCACTACTGGCACGTTGATCTGTCACAATGACCCCTTGTTCTGTCCACGGTTTGCAGTCTAATCTCTATAGTTACTATAGGGTCAAGCGTAATGATTGAGTGGCATGAACATCGGTGCATTGGCAAAACTGGCAGGCTGTGCAGTAAAAACCATCCCGCACGATAAAAAGGAAAAGTTTCTGTTCTCGACCCGGCGAAGTGAAGGCACTTGTCGCCTTTACGACGAGGCTTCCGCAGAGCAACTGCTAATTATCACCCTCCGTCTTGGTCTAGGGGTGCCTCAAGGCTTCTCGGAATACAGCATTAAAATGCGCTCCAAGTGCTCACGATGATGGAGTGTTAGAGGCGAATAAAATCCTCACATAGATGCGAGCCTCAGTAACGGGCATTCCGATCCTGTTGCTCCGACTAAAATTATCCGCCGATATGCTACATCACACGTCTCCCCGGCTCCCACTTCGAAGCAACGCCCGACGGCAGAGAAACTATTTTGCAGCTCCGGTATTGCAAATGATAATTGTTATCGTTTATATTCTGCTTGGCGATGCGCGCAAGATCAAGTACGCCACGGGTTGACAATTCCAATCGGAGTACCACATGCACAAGAGATTACTGGCTGTTGCCATCACAAGCCTGGCAGCGAACTTCGCCCTTGCCGAAACGTACCGCCTGGAGGAGGTGACAATCGTCGGATCCGTTGAGGATGCGCGCGTTTTGGCTGGATCGGGATCTGTAATTGATCACGAAAAAATGGTAATCCAGTCCACCGGTGACATCATCCAGTTAATGCAAACAGTGCCTGGCGTGTACACCATGGAAGAGGACGGTTACGGCTTGCGCCCCAACATCGGTATCCGCGGTGCGACGTCAGAACGCTCCTCGCGCATCACCCTGATGGAGGATGGCATACTGATTGCGCCCGCCCCGTATGCCAGCCCGTCAGCGTACTACTTCCCCACCACCCTGCGCATGAACTCGATCGAGGTGCTCAAGGGTGCGCCGCTGCTGCGCTACGGACCACAGACCACCGGCGGAGTGGTGAACCTGGTGTCCACACCGATACCCGAGTCCAATGCCGGGTATCTCGATCTCGCTTACGGTCAGGACAACCAGATCGACATGCTGGGGAATTACGGCGTGCGCAGCGGTGATTTTGGCGCGCTGGTGGAAACGGCGCAGCGCCGCAGCGATGGCTTCAAGGACATCGACCGCTCCAGCGCGGACACGGGTTACGACATCCAGGACTATCTGGTGAAGCTGGGCTGGGAGGGGGAACACCAGAGCATACTGCTCAAAGCGCAATACTCCAAGGAGCACTCTGATGAAACCTACCTTGGCCTGACGGACCGGGATTTTGAGCGCGACCCCGATCGCCGCTACGGCCTTTCGCTGATCGACAAAATGGAGAACGAGCATAGCGGCTATAGCGCCACCTACCGCCTCGCGATCACAGACACCGTGACCATGACAGCCATTGGCTACTACAACGACTTCAAACGGGACTGGTTCAAGCTGGGCGGAGGAGCCGCCCTGGTGGACGCAGCCAACGCCGGTGACAGCGACGCCGAGGGTGTTCTGGACGGCAGCCTCGACGTCACCGGGCTCAAGTACAAGCACAACGACCGCAAGTACCAGTCCTATGGACTAGATGTCAATTTCGACGTTGACCTCGGTGCCCACCAGATGGCATTCGGCGGCCGACCGCATGAAGACGAGATGGATATCCGCCAGCCCGTGGAGGTATACGATCAGGTGAATGGTGAACTGATCCACGTCGAAACTATCGAACCGGTAGGCAGCGATAACCTCAAGCAGAGTGCCGACGCGCTGAGTTTCTGGGCGCTTGACAGCTGGCAGGTGAATGACGCGCTGTTGGTAAACCTGTTGCTGCGGTATGAGGATGTGCAGTCAGAGCAGAAGGATTACGTGGATCCGGGTCGCGCCGAGGTCAGGAACAAACGGCAGAACAACAATGACGAGTGGTTGCCGGGCGCTTCGTTCACCTACAACCTTACTGACCAGTGGCAGGTACTGGCAGGCGTGCACGAAGGCTTCTCTCCCCTGGGCGGCGGTGCGCAGGAGAATGAAAAGCCCGAAACCAGCACCAACTGGGAGGCTGGGGTGCGCTACCAAGGCACCTGGTTCGTTGAGGCCATCGGCTTTTACAGTGACTTCGACAACAAGACGGAGTATTGCTCCAATGCCACACCCTGCAGCAACGGCGAAGTGTTTGGCTCATTCAATACGGGCAAGGCGGAAATCGCGGGATTGGAATTCCAACTGGGTGCCCAGTTTGATGTCGGTCAATTCAGCGTGCCGGTTAACCTGATGTATACCTACACCGACGCCACCGTCAGCGAGGACAACGCATTCATCGGTGTGAAAGACGGCGACGAACTCGCCGCAATTCCCAAGAACACCGCCAGCCTGCAAGTTGGGTTGGAAGCGGCAAGTGGTTGGAACAACTACGCGATTGCCCGCTACGTGGACAGTATGTGCGCCGATGTCGGCTGCAACAACAGCGACAGCCAGTTCGATGAGACCGAGTCGTATTTCGTGGTCGATCTCATCAGCCGCTACCCGGTGATGGATGGCGTGTTAGCGTACATAAAACTCGAGAATGTATTGGACGAGCAGCACATCGTGGCTCGCCAGCCGGATGGCGCGCGCCCGAACAAACCGTTCACCGCTTCGCTCGGTATGCAGTTGCAGTTTTGATGCACAAAGAAAATTCAGGACGAGTTATGACTGGATTGCAAGGGCTATGGTGATCGTGAACATGAGGTATAGACTACTCATCTAGACTCGGTGGGAACCGGAAGGTCAAGCAGGAGGATGAACCACGCCATGAAGATCGGTGAACTGGCAAAACTGACGGGCTGTTCGGTACAAACTATCCGTTACTATGAAAAAGAAAATTTGCTGCCCACGACCCGGCGAAGTGAAGGCAATTTTCGCCTTTACGACGAGACTTCAGCAGAGCAACTGTTATTTATCAAACTCTGTCGCGGTCTGGACCTCAGTTTGTCGGAGATCCGCCAGCTATTGGCGTTAAAACGCTCTCCAGGTGCTCAGTGTGATGAGGTAAATCGCATGATGGAGACACACATTCAACAGGTTGAGGCACGGATTCGCGAACTGACCCAATTAAGCGAGCAACTGAAAGCGTTGCGTAGCCACTGCTCAAACCAGCGAACGGTTGAGCAGTGCGGCATCTTGCAAACGCTATCGTCTAATCAGAATTAGCAGCGGTATCGCGGGTGATGTTGCCATCTCTGGTTTGCTATTTAGAGAAAGATGTCTGCTGCTGTCTTCGGGACAGCGCGATGAATACCAGAAAAACCAGCAGTACTGACATCTGCGCCAGCACGCCTTGCCAGGTGGATTTGACACCGATCCAGTCCCACTCAAAGCTGACAGGCAGCGGCGCTATACCAATGATGGCTGCCTCCTGCAGCGCCGAGACGGCCTTCCCCATCAAGATGAAGGCCAGGCCCAGCAGCAAATAGGTAGTGGTGGAAAAGAATTTGGCAATAGGAAGTTTGACCGAATAACGAATCAACACCCAGGCCAGCAAGGCCAGCAGCAAGCCCCCGACTACAAAACCACCCGCCACGAAGGAATATTGCGCTGACCCTGCCTGCGTTAATAGCGATTGGTAGAATAACACCGTTTCAAACACTTCCCGATAGACGGCTACAAATGCCAGTGCTGCCAGCCCCCACAATGTGCCAGACTTCAATCGCGCGCTGATGTTCCGCTGAATGTAGGCCTGCCAATGAGCCGCATGGGTTTTACTGTGCATCCAGATCCCGACATACAACAGCACCAGTGCTGCCAGCAACGCGGCAAAGCCTTCCATCACTTCGCGACTGGCGCCGCTGATGTTGATCAGCGACTGGGCCGCGGCCCAGGTGGCGCCGCCAGCCAACAGCGCCGCGATCCAGCCCATGTGCACGTAGCGGAGCGCATCGCGGCGCTCTGTACGAATCAAGACTGTGGTCAAGGCGATGACGACTAACAATGCCTCCAAACCTTCCCTGAGCAAAATGACCAGACTGGCGGTAAACAAGGTCCCACTGGACAGCGTGGACACGGCGAGTAATCGCTCCGCGTCATCCAGGAGTTTCAGGGTCTCAGCAATGAGGGTGTCCAGGTCACCGCCGGACTGCGGCTCTTTCAATAATCGGCGCAGTGTCATCATGTTCGCCTCGATGGCTTGGCGAAGCGCCTTGTCCTGTGCATCCAGATTATTTTCAATCAGTTCAAAACCATCCAGATAGGCGCTGACAGCCAGCTCACTCGCTGCAGCATAATCGCCCTGCAGATGAGCATTTTGTGCCGACATCAATCGCTCACGAGTGATGATCAGCGGGTTTTGTGTCGGCCTGAAGAGACGTTCAGGGTTGGCCCGAAACCACTCGACCGCCTGCTGTGTCAAATCAGTGTGACCAGACGCCAGCTGTGCCGGGTGGTGATTGATCAGTTGTTGCAAATTAATACTGAAATCCTTGCTCGTTGGCGGAGGGCTGGCCTGAAAAGCCAATCCGCCCACATAGAATGCCAGCGACCAGCGCTCCCGCTCTGTCAGTTGCTTGAAAGCAGGCATAGCAGTGTCGTCGATCCCGTTGGTAATAGCATCGTAGAGCCCCAGAATTGATCGGTTCAGCGCGCGCGATTTATCGCTAAAGGCCGTGGGGGCTGGATCGAGTTGCGCTGCCAGTGCCCCATCACCTAGACCGGATCTGCCATGGCAAGACGCGCAGTGAGTTTCAAATAGAGGTTGGACAGTATCCTCAGGCAGCAGGCTATCCGGGAGTGTTAATTCTGGCATCAGGCCCAGCAACGTGCCACGCAGACTGGCACTCAATTGACGAACCCTCTCAACTCTTGCCTTGCCGTGGATTGCCTTCTGTAATGCCTGAGCCTGAACCGCCAGAACTTCGGAGTCATCCGTGGTACTTAGCAGCGAGCTCTTTTCTACAAGCAGTTGCGAAAATTCGATCATCTCCCGATATTCGTTATCATTGCTTACCTGACCGTCCCTCACCGCCTCGGCGTAATCGACCCCAATATATTCAGCCAGTTGTGCCAGTTGACGAAGCTCGGCGGCGCTGCCTGCTGTCTCAGCCTCACTCACCCCGGCAAAGAGCCAAAGTGGCAGTAGCATCAGAAGCGCGATGGCATTCAGAGGTACTCGTTTCAGGCGTGGCAACAACGGCAGTTTCCAGCAATCTAGCATCTTGGAGATCTCACATTCAAGCGCGTAAATGATAATTGATCGCAATTGTAAGCCCTATAGCTACTATAGAGTCAAGATGGCGTGAAGATCACACTGGCCGTAGTTTCTGAAGGAAATAACTTCAAACGGGAAATTTCAGCTTTCCTCGAAAATTCACACCCTCTGATAGGGCAGTCCGGGTATGCCTCACAAGCCCCGGGTCGACCTGTCGCCCTCCTCTTGCTTCTGGAAATCCTAGATCCTGCATGGCTCGAATTAACGAGGTGCGGTCAAACACCTAAAGGTGGTCAAACCGATAATTTTCTCGCTTCAACAATATTGCCCCAGATAGAAAGGTGCATGTAAGGAAAAGGAAAGCTTGTGAATACTATGTTGGAAAATCCTGCCCTCTTTAAATACTCGACCAACTCCGTCTGTGAGTAGCGATTGGCCTTCCACCAATTACCGATCAGAAACCGCATTAGCCAGTTTTTCCGACTGATGAACAACACGATGCAACCTGATTTTTTAAGACGGGAACTGAGACCCGACAGCGCATCGACGAGGCGGTCACTTGGTAAATACTCCAGCATGGCTGCGGAGATAATCAAATCAAAGTCTCTCCAATCCGCGGGAAGCGTGTCCAAATGTAATACATCAGCTTGAACTACTTCGACTCCCTCGATTTCAAGCGACTTCAGCTTCTCTCCAAGTATCTCTAACATCCCGGGAGTGATGTCGAAGCCATTTATTGCTCCAGGCTGCAGCTGACGGTCAAGCATCGCCCGTCGCAGCGCCAGGGTCGCAATGCCGGTTCCACAACCGGCGTCAAGGACACGGAGTCCCGATTTAAGATGCGTTGACTGCTTGAAATATGCGCGAATACCCTGGGGATAGGCCACAGCATTGACAAAGCGTAGATAGCTTTTACTTCTCTTGGTATATAGTTGAACGACTCCGTCGGGTGAATACATAATCTATTCCGATAGCTCTTATGGACTATCTCAGATTAGACCAACATTGGAAGCCTTGGTAGGGCTGATAATGTCGCAAAAGAGTAAGCGATCATTCCACGACGTAATTGACAGTCAGTAACTGCAGGCTTACGAGGGGTCGAACTTCTTCTTTTTCATGTCAATGACATTCAATCCACCTGCGGCTTCTTTGATCAGTGGCGATAACATCTGCGGCGAGATTTTCCACTGGTGACCCTCATCAGTCAGTACAACTACTGTCTTTGGGTTGAACTTGATGATTGTGCCTGTTTGCATCCCGTGCCTGCTGGAATCGAAGCACACTTTGGCACCCAGGTTGAACTTCATCATGGCGTTGAGCGCATCGGCAGCGTCAAGGTGCTTCAGCCGGGCAATGATGCGGCCATTTAGGTCCAGCAACTCATCGTAGGATAAGTCGTCAAGCTCAATGCTCATGGTGTAAATCCGATCGTAGTGGGTTCTGGGCAAACAGGTCCTTCCAGACCCGTGGCGTCAACTCCTCAACCTGCTTCACCGGGTGAATTGCAATACGCTGCAACACATCAGTCAGGTAAGTGGTCGGATCAATGCCCTGCATCTTGCAGGTCACAATCAGGCTTTGGATAATACCCACATGCTCCGCCCCCAGTTCCGTCCAACAGAACATCCAGTTTTTTCTGTTATGCGAAGCTTTGCATAACAGAAATTATCCGCACCCCATAATTATGCAAGGTTTGTTGGGCTACCTCGGCGAAGACCAGTGGCGACGCAGCTTTTGGCTGTATTGTTGCTATCGAACTGGGCATAAAAAGAGTGTTTCCTGTGGGCTCATCCCTAACCACTGGAGCACACTGCGTAAACCGCTGAAGTCTGCCACCCATTCCATCTGAAGCCTGC
>TARA_R110001599_G_scaffold321740_1_pt1 | contig 26968 bp, 26 predicted proteins | sample TARA_R110001599 | Tara Oceans TARA_R110001599 (sample SAMEA4398360) | marine metagenome | biome: Polar Biome; feature: [MES] marine water layer (ENVO:01000295) within the mesopelagic zone...; material: water (ENVO:00002006), including particulate matter (ENVO:01000060) such...
CGCGGAGGAAGAAAAAGCGAGTATGCCGGAAATGCCGCACACGGGCTGTCTCCCTAAAGATTATCATTATTCAGGCGCTGGCGCAGACCATATGAAAGAGCGCGCGGTGTTGCAAAATATATCGTGCACCGCGAGCGCATTCTTGCGCGAGCATGTGCACCGCGTTGACTATTCGTTTATTAATAAAACATTTTTGAGGCTAATTTTGCAGTGGACGCGACACGCAGAAACTGCAACCAACACGATAACGCTTGATCAGTTGGCGGAGCATAAATCCTTGGTGTGGCCAAATACGATGAAAATTCTAGATGCGGAAACGATTACCGAGCTGGGCTTGGCGGCGCAAGAATCGCCTCGACGTCGGACAGCGCACGTGATCCATGACGACAGCGGTGATCCGGTACAGAGAATGGTTATGGTTGCCGATCCAGAGACGTATGTCGGACCACACCGTCACCCGGACAAGCCGTGGGAGATGATGATATTGCTGTCCGGTGCCATGGATTTGTTGTTTTTTGCCGAAGACGGAACTTTGAATGACCGTGTGCCGCTCAGGATGGATGGAACCCGCTTGGTCGAATATGCTGCGGACGCATTCCATGCTGCGGTTATTTTGGAGCACGGCACGATGGTTTTTGAAGTAAAAAACGGTCCCTATGATCCGGCGACAGCGAAAGAACTTCCTGACTGGGCACCCAATGAGGGCAGCGACGAAGCAGAGGATTTCAATGCTCGCATGCGCACTTTACGAACGGGAGCGAGCGCTTAGTTGATTTGTGGCTCGAAGAGGGGCATTGAGAAGCCCATGAAACTTATTCAATTACGACGACGAGGGATTGGGGCATATGAGCCATATTGAGACTTATTTTGCGCAGGTTGCCGAGATTGCAAGTAAAATAGATAAAGCTTCAATCGATGGCTTGGTCTCCGAGCTTTCTGCGTTGCGGGCGCGGGGGGGGCGTTTGTTTATGCTGGGTGTCGGCGGTAGCGCCGGGAATTGCAGCCACGCGGTGAATGACTTTCGCAAGCTTTGTGGAATTGAAGCCTATGCGCCAACCGATAATGTCCCGGAACTGACCGCACGCACCAATGACGAAGGCTGGGAAACGGTTTTCGAGGCTTGGCTGAAGGTCAGTCGTCTGAACGCAGCTGATGCAATTTTTGTATTTTCTGTTGGCGGCGGCGATGCCGAACGCGGGGTCAGCGTTAATATCGTTCGTGCGGTGGATCTGGCGAAAAGCGTTGGTGCGCGTGTTTTGGGCGTTGTCGGACGCGCCGCCGGTCATACGGCGAAAAATGGAGACTCAGTGGTTGTGGTGCCGGCGCCGGATGCCGGGCTGGTAACACCTCATTGCGAGGCATTCCAGGCTGTTGTCTGGCATAGTTTGGTATCACACCCCAATCTGCAGATTAACCACACAAAATGGTAGATAGCGCGCGTCCGGCGGTTTTTTTGGATCGTGACGGTGTGCTTAATGAGTCGGTGGTCCGCAATGGACGGCCCTATCCACCTGCATGCCTTGCAGATGCGAGATTGTTGCCCGATGCGGTCGAAAGTGTGCGACGGCTAAAGGTGGCGGGGTTTGTCACGGTGGTCGTTACAAACCAGCCGGATGTGGCAAAAGGCATACAAGACCGCAAGGTCGTGGATGATATCAATGCGATGATCTTGCACGAAACAAAGGTTGATGCTGTAAAAGTGTGTTGGTGTCAGGAGGGCGACGACTGCCCTTGTTATAAACCAAAGCCCGGCATGCTTTTGGAAGCGTCACGCGAGATGAACTTGGATATAAGCCGAAGCTATATGGTTGGCGATCGTTGGCGTGATATTGGTGCCGGGATAAACGCCGGCTGCAAAACGATTTTGATCGAATGGGGTTATGATGAATCCGGTCCATACCGCCCCGACATTTCCGTAAACAGCCTCGCCGAGGCCGTCGATTTTATTTTGGCTGCGTCCGCTTAAGCTCGGAGAGATTTATGCCTACAGAGATGATATATGGCCGCAATCATTTTGATACAGAAGCCGCAAAACAACGCTGCGCCGACCTACGTCGAAGAGTGCTTGAGCTTTCGCAGCGCGTCTCGGCGCTGCACATCGGTGGTGCCTTTTCATGCACCGAGATGATTGACTGTATTTTCAACGGACTGATGCGTGATCCGCACAACCCGGCGCAAGGTGATACGTTCATTATCTCAAAGGGGCATAGTGCAATTATTCAATATGTCATCTTGGAAAGCCTTGGGGTGCTGACCTCTGATGATATTGCCGGGTATTGCACGCCCAATGGTATTTTGGGCGTGCATCCGGATATTGGTAATCCGGGCATTGCCGCATCTACGGGGGCGCTCGGTCATGGGCTCGCAATGTCGGTCGGGATGGCGTTGGCAGATAAGAACACGGGCGCTGATCGGCGGATGTACGTTCTGCTCAGCGATGGCGAATTGCAGGAAGGCTCGACTTGGGAAGCCGCGCTTTTTGCGCCTTCCAAAGGGCTGACGAATTTAATCATGTTCATTGATGCAAACGATATGCAAGGGCTTGATCGGCCATCGCTGGCAATGCCGAATCTGTATCCGATCGGCGCAAAGTTCGAACAATTTGGCTGGGAAGCAGCGGAGGTGGACGGCCATGATAGCGGCGCCATATTTGATGCCGTGACCAGCCGTAAAGGCGACCGTCCATTTGTATTGGTCGGGCACTCGGTCAAAGGAAAAGGTGTTAGCTTTATGGAACATGTGGCGATGTGGCATTACCGTTCGCCGTCGCCTGACGAATACCTTAAAGCCCTTGATGAAATCGCGGAGAGCCTAAAATGAGAAACACATTTGCCGAGGCCGTCTATCAGGCGGCAAAGGTGGATCCGCGTATCTATGTTGTCGTCGCAGATATTTCACCGGCGGGGGCGATCACGCAGTTTTCCAAGGAATGGCCTGAACGCTTTATTAATACCGGTGTTGCCGAACAAAATATGATCGGCATTAGTGCGGGTCTTGCTATGCGCGGGATGCGGCCGTTCGCCTACACCATTGCAACATTTTCGATCTACCGGCCGTTTGAAATGGTGCGTAACGATGTTTGCTACCAGAATCTGCCGGTGATTATCGTCGGCATGGGGACTGGGGTCGTTTATTCGACGTTGGGCAGCACACATCATGCGCAAGAAGATATTGCCGTCGCGGGTGCAATTCCGAACATGCGTATCATCGCGCCGTGCGATCCGATGGAAGTGACCGATGCGGTTAATTACTGCGTCCGCCAGGAAGACGGCCCGGTGTATCTTCGGCTCGGTAAAGCCGGTGAGCCGGTGGTCACGGACAATGCTGAAGAGCCTTGGGTGTTCGGTAAGATTCGCTATTTGCAGCGTGGCAGCGATGTCTGCATCATCACGCACGGCTCAATCATCAGTCGTGCGTTGGAATTGGTGGATCATTTACGTGCCCAGGGTAAGTCCGTATCGGTAATATCGGCGCATACGTTGAAGCCGTTCGATTCTGAGGGTGTCGCGCGCGCGTTGTCTGCGCACAAGCAGGCGATTATTATCGAAGAGCACGCCCCCCAGGGTGGGCTTGCTGCGCTGACCAAGCAGGCAGCTTGGGACGGCGGTGTGCAATGCGACCTCAGAACATTCACGCTAAAAGACGAATTCATTCACTGCTATGGTAGTCATCAAGATATTCTTGCCGCGCATGGTTTGTCGCTGCAGGCACTTATCGATGGAACCAGTTAAGCCATCATTAGGTCTGGCATCGGCTCGGTCATGACCCAGGAAGGCACGGATAGGTTTGAAAGAACCGAATGACACACAAGACAAAGTGCAGGCCAATCTTTGTCTGATCGGTGATGCGGGCGGCGCGCATGTGCGTCGCCGTGTGCGGGCGCTTGCTGACGCCGGGGCATCCGTTGATCTGCTGACGCCGCGTGCGTCGGGTCTTTGCCATCACGTTAACATCAACGAAACGGTCGTTACGGATGACGGCGGCAATGATATCTATGCATCCTGGTCGCGTGCTATTGCCGCGTCGGGCGCGCCCTTGGTGAATATCCATTATGCCAGCAGTCATGGGGCCTGGACGTTTGCGTTGTCGGGTGATTCGCGACCGATGATTTTGAATGTGATGGGCGGCGATGTTCTATTCGATGAGCAAAGTAATCCCCACGCCATTGCGCGCCACTTGACCGGAAATGTCTTGCGCCGTGCCGACCGCGTAACGGTCAAATCTGCATTTCTGGGCACGGCTGCGTGCAACGCGGGTGCACGCTCGGACGCCATTGAGCGTTTGTTTTGGGGCATTGATCGCGACGTTTTCAGACCCGGCAGCAAGCCGCAGGCGCGCCTCGACATGGGGTTGCCCGCACAAGGTTCTATTGTTTTCAGCGCGCGGCCACTTAGGCCGTTCTATCGGATCGATGTTATTCTTGAAGCGTTGGCTGAAATTCGTAACGCCGGAAAGGATATTCATTTGGTGGTAAGCGGATACGAAGCCGAGCCCCGGTATTTGTCGATGCTCAAGGCAAGAGCGACGGAACTTGACCTTACTGAAAGGGTGATATTCCGACCGCCGATGACCGGTAAAGATATGGTGGCAATGTATCAGGCCGCCGATATCTCTGTCGGTATACCGCCATCAGATGGGTTTCCGCAGACGGTCCTGGAAGCGATGGCGTGTGACTGCGTCAATGTGATGTCGCCGTTGGCGCGGTATCGTGAATTCGTTGCAGATGATGAAAGTGCGGTGTTTGTTGCGCCGACAGCTGAGGCCCTTGCAATCGAGTTGGTTAGACTTTTCGATGATCCTTCGCGGCGTCAGCGGATCATCGCCGGCGGACGTTCGGTGATCGATAGACTGCCGACACTGGCGGCGAGTGCATCGCGGATGCTGGATATCGCGCGCACTCTTCCCGCAAAGACGGCGGCTTCACGACCGGCTTGGCCGACCAAGCTTTTTGGCCGCGCGGTGCTTGTATCCCTCGCGCGCCGCCATCGCCAGCAAGGGGTATAGCCGCGCATGTGTGGAATTGTCGGCATTTGGGATTTCACTGCATCATGCAGCAAAGACGCGCTCGCAGATATCGCGGTCCGCATGGGGGCTTCGCTTACGCACAGAGGCCCAGACGCGGACGGGGCGTGGGCCGATCCGGGTGCTGGTGTTGCGTTAGGATTTCGTCGCCTGGCGATCATGGACCCGACGCCCGCGGGCAATCAGCCGATGATTTCTGCATCGGGTCGCTATATCATTGTTTTTAATGGTGAAATTTACAACTTTGAGTCCATGAAAACGGAACTTACTGCACGCGGGCATACGTTTCGGAGTGTCGGCGATACAGAAGTGTTGCTGGCGGCTGTCGACGCGTGGGGGTTGAGGTCGACGCTGCAGCGGCTAAACGGCATGTTCGCGATCGCACTTTGGGACATGCATGAACGTGCACTACATCTGGTCCGTGACCGGGCTGGCGTCAAGCCGCTGTATTGGGGGATTGAGCAGAAGCAATTGATGTTCGGCTCGGAACTGAAAGCGCTGCGTTGTGTCGAGGGTTGGTCGCCGCAGCGGAACTTGGCTGGCGAGCGGGCGTTTAAAAAACTCGGATATATTCCGGCACCGATGACGATCTATCAGGGGATTGAAAAATTACCGCCCGGCCAAGGAGTAACGTTCCGGGGGGATTCGGCGCCGGAAAGATGGACTTGGTGGTCTTTGTCGGAGCAGCTCCTTGCGTCGACGCAGGCGGACGTTTTAGACGAGGAAGAGGCGTCGGCACAATTTGGTGCTTTGTTCGAAGATTCGGTTCGTCTGCGGACTAGGGCCGATGTACCGGTTGGTGCTTTTTTATCGGGTGGATATGATTCGACCGCGGTCGTCAGCGCGCTCGCATCGCTTGGACACAGTGATCTTCGTACATTTTGCATCGGCTTTGACGATGTTGAGTTCAATGAACAAGAGCATGCCGAAAATGTTGCGCGGCATTTCGGTTTGCCGTTTGAGGTGCGTCGAATGACCGGTGCCGATGCTGCTGAGATGGCACCGAAATTGGTCGATTGGTATGACGAACCGTTTGCCGATTCCTCGCAGTTTCCAATGGCCGCTGTGTCGGCGTTGGCACGCGACCATGTTGGCGTCGCGTTGTCGGGCGACGGCGGGGATGAACTGTTCGCCGGATACGACAGGCATGTGTGGGCAAACGGCACCTGGCGAACGTTGGCCAAGAAGCCGTATTGGTGGCGCAAGGTAGCTGGATTAGCAGGCCATATCATGCCGGGCCTTATTAACACGCTATTGTCAGCGCACGATCGACCGTCAAGTGGCGCTGCGGGCATTCAATATATGGCCGAAATGCTGCGCACTGAAAATACCGATGCCTGGTATGAGCGCTTAGTTGCGTTAGGAGAGAGGCCGAGCGCAAGACCTGCAGGTTTGTCTGTGGCATGGTTCAAGAATGCGGGCGATGTTTCCGATGACCCATTGGTTCGGCTAAGGTATCTCGATTTTGTGCAATATTTGAGCGACGATATTTTGGTGAAGTTGGATCGCGCCAGCATGGCTTTTGGGCTTGAGGCACGTGAGCCAATGTTGGATCACCGTCTTATAGAATTTGCGTTCAATTTGCCGCCGTCAATGTTAATTGCGAGCGGCAAGGGGAAGTGGGTTCTGTGTGAATACGTTCATCAGCATATTCCTGAAAGGCTTATGGCGCGCCAAAAACATGGATTTTCGGTGCCGCTGAATGATTGGTTGCGCGGACCGCTCAAGGCATTTTGTGAAGATCATCTTTTGGGATCGTCGCACGATGAGTGCAGGGCTACCGATATCGCAGCCCGATGGCACGCACATCAAATGAAGGCGGCAAATCACGGGCCGAGTTTGTGGGCTGATGTGGTCCTTGAAGCCTGGCTACGACGATGGCGCATATAGCTATATTTTGTGCAATTAATTTTGTATCTAACAACAGATGCTGCTAAAAGCGCGACAATGCATTTGTCTTCATTATCTGAGTATTTTGAAAAATGAATTCTGTGAATGACTTGCGTACAAAGATTTTTGCGGATGGGGCTGATCTTTCAGCGATCCGTGCCCTGCGAGCGAATCCTCTTATCAAGGGCTTTACAACAAACCCAACATTAATGCGGGTTGCCGGTATTGATGACTACGAGGCATTCTCGAAGGACGTGATCGAGGTGGTCGATGGGGCACCGGTGTCGCTTGAGGTTTTTGCCGACGAATTTGACGCAATGGAGGCTCAGGCCAAAGTGATCGCGAGTTGGGGGCGCAATGTTTTCGTGAAAATTCCCGTGACGAATACAAAAGGCCAAAGCAGCGCGCCGTTGGTGAAACGTCTCGCCGATCAGGGTGTGCAGGTCAATGTCACAGCGATTTTTACTCTCGAACAGGTGCGTGAAGTCACGGATGCGCTTGCGGACGACGTGGCAGCAAATGTTTCGGTGTTTGCTGGGCGCGTTGCCGATACTGGGGTTGATCCCGTACCGCATATGCGCGAAGCCGTGCAGATTGTCGCGTCGAAGCCAAAAGCAGAAGTAATTTGGGCAAGCCCGCGTGAATTGTTGAATCTCTTTCATGCCGATGAGGCAGGATGCCATATTATCACGGTGACTTCCGGCATTCTTGATAAGCTTAACTTGATCGGCAAAGACCTTACGGAATACTCACTTGAGACCGTTGAAATGTTTCGTCGCGATGCGGTTGCTGCGGCCTATAAAATCAACGTTTAAAAAATCCGAGCGCCCGGCGCGTTCGTTAAAAATAAGGATAGATTGATGGAGCGTTTGTTTGACTCTGTTTTGGTGACCGGCGGCGCAGGCTATTGCGGTAGTGTTCTCGTTCCCGATTTACTGGCGGAAGGCTACAAGGTCACCGTATATGATGTCATGTATTACGGTAATGACCATCTGCCGAAGGACAATCCAAATTTGACGTGCGTCAAAGGGGATATTCGGGACACATCGGAATTGGCTAAGCATTTGGCGGGCGTTGACGCGGTCGTCAATCTCGCCTGTATTTCCAACGATGCGAGTTTTGAGTTGGACGAGGCATTGTCGACAACCGTCAATCTTGATGCGTTTGAACCCATGGTCATCGCGGCTAAAAAGGCCGGTGTAAAAAGGTTTATCTATGCGTCATCGAGTTCGGTGTATGGTGTCAGCGATAAACCGAATGTGACTGAAGATCACCCGCTTGTGCCGTTGACGCTTTACAATAAATACAAAGGCATGTGTGAGCCCAGACTTTTTACGCACACCGACGAAAACTTTGTCGGTGTTGTGTTTCGTCCGGCGACTGTGTGCGGCTATGGGCCGCGCCAACGGCTTGACGTTTCGGTCAATATTTTGACAAACCACGCGATCAACAAAGGCAAAATCACAGTGTTTGGTGGTGATCAATTGCGCCCGAACCTGCATATTCAAGATTATGCCGACGTCGTGAAACTTTTGCTGACGGCGCCGAACGAGAAAATCGCAAACGATGTGTTCAACGTGGGTTACCAAAACAAAAGCATTATGGAAATCGCGCAAATCGTCAAAAAAGTGGTCGAGGAAGAATTTCCGGACCACAAAGATTTGCCGATTGACGTGACCGAGAGCGACGATATGCGCTCGTACCATATTAACTCCGACAAGATTGCCCGCACCCTTGGCTTCTCTCCGCGCTATAGCATTGAAGATGCCGTGCGTGGGCTGTGTAAGTCGTTTAAGGCGGGTGATCTGCCGGATAGTTTTGAAAACGATCAATATTTCAACGTCCGCACGATGAAGAAAATCGGCGCAAAGTAATGTCTTCGCCCGTATCCATTGTCACGGGTGGTGCAGGTTTCATCGGCAGTCACATGGTCGATTTGCTGTTGGCTGAGGGCCATGAGGTCCGTGTGATTGATAATTTGGTGGGTGGCCACAAGGCGAACTTGAGCCACCTGGATGGCAATCCTTCGCTCAGCCTGCATTGGCAGGATATCAACACATTGCAGCCTGACAGCGATATCTTTACGGGCGCAGACTATGTTTTTCATTTCGCCGGGATCGGTGACATCGTGCCTTCGATCGAACAGCCGATCGAATATATGCAGACGAATATTCAGGGCACTGTGCGCGTTCTTGAGTGTGCCCGCGCCGTCGGCGTAAAGCGGTTTGTTTATGCGGCTTCGTCGTCGTGCTATGGCCTTGCCGATACGCCGACACGGGAAGACCACCCGATTAACCCGCAATACCCTTATGCATTGAGCAAATACCAAGGTGAGCAGGCAGCTTTTCACTGGCATCAGGTCTACGGCTTGCCGGTGAGCGGCATCCGGATTTTCAATGCGTACGGCACGCGGGTTCGTACAACCGGTGCTTACGGTGCTGTGTTTGGTGTATTCTTTCGGCAAAAATTGGCGGGCACGCCCCTTACTGTGGTAGGCGACGGAACACAGGTGCGTGACTTTGTGTACGTCACGGATATCGCAAGGGCTTTTCTTGCCGTCGCGCAAGCCGATGTGGTCGGTGAGATTTTCAACGTCGGTGCCGGCAATCCACAGCCGGTCAATAAGCTGGTTTCGCTTTTGGGTGGTGATGTTGTATATGTGCCGAAACGCCCGGGTGAGCCGGATGCCACCCATGCCGACATATCTAAAATTCAAAAGGTCCTCGGTTGGGCGCCGGAAATAAGCTTCGAAGAAGGTGTTTCACGTATGGTTGCTGAAATTGATCACTGGTCGGATGCGCCATTGTGGAACCCTGAGTCTATTTCCGAGGCGACAAAAACTTGGTTCCAATACCTCGGCTCGAAAAAGTAATCAAAAATGCTCAATTCATTCGCAGACCGATACCGTGAAAAAATTAAAACGCCTCAGGAACTTCGTGAGATTCTCGGTGCGCCGCCCCGCGACGAACGCGTTATCATGTGTCACGGGGTATTCGATGTCGTCCACCCTGGCCACGTGCGCCATCTTTTGTATGCAAAAAGCAAAGCAACGATCCTGATCGCGTCCTTGACCGCTGACCGGCATATCTCAAAAGGGAATTATCGTCCGCATGTGCCGCAGGATTTAAGGGCGCTGAACCTGGCTGCGTTTGAAATGATTGATTATGTTTTGGTTGATCCGAATCCGACGCCGATCGAAAATCTTCAGATCATTAAGCCCGATTTTTTTGCGAAGGGCTATGAATATACCAGCGGTAATTTACCGCCAAAAACCCAAGAGGAAAAAGATGTAATCGAGTCGTACGGCGGCGAGATCATCTTTACGCCCGGCGACATTGTTTATTCGTCGTCTGCGTTGATTGAGTTGGCGCCGCCGAGCATCAGTCATGAAAAACTTATCAATGTGATGGATCGCGATGGGCTGAGTTTTGATGACCTTCGTCGCATCCTTCATGAAATGGTCGGCCACAAGGTTCATGTTGTCGGTGATACCATTGTCGATACATATACCCAATGTGCGATGATCGGTGGTCAGACCAAGACGCCGACGATGAGTGTCTTGTTCGAATCACGGAAAGACTATGTGGGTGGGGCAGGGGTTGTTGCGAAACATTTAAAAGCTGCCGGTGCACAGGTTGTTTTCTCGACGGTGCTGGGTGACGACGACCTAAAGGATTTTGTGCTCGAAGACCTACAAAGTTTCGGGGTCGATTGTGATGCGGTTATCGACGAAACGCGCCCAACCGTAAATAAGAACGCAATCGTTGCCGCAGGATATCGATTATTGAAGGTCGATACCCTAGATAACAGCTCGATCAGTGACAAGGTGTTGGCGCGGCTGACCAAGTCGATTAGTGATCGCGAGACGGATGCCGTCGTGTTTAGTGATTTTCGCCATGGGATATTTAACCGTCGAACTATCCCGGGCCTTACGAATGCGATTCCTAAGAATGCATTCAAAGTCGGTGATAGTCAGGTCGCCAGCCGGTGGGGAAATGTTACCGAGTTCAAGGAGTTCGATCTAATCACACCGAATGAACGTGAGGCGCGCTTTGCGCTCGCCGATCAGGATTCGGGGGTGCGTCCGCTTGCCTGCAGTATTTATGACCTCGCCGATTGCAAGACATTGATCATGAAGATGGGTGAGCGCGGTGTGTTGACTTGCACCAGCGCTGATCATGAGAGCTTGGAGAGTTTTTTCGTGATCGACAGCTTTGCGGACGACGTGGTCGATGCCGTCGGTGCCGGTGATGCATTACTGGCTTATGCGACGCTTTCGATGATGTGCAATGATAGCGCTGGTGCTGCTACGATTCTGGGATCGTTGGCGGCTGCGTGCGAATGTTCATTTGATGGTAATCGTCCAGTGACGCCAGATGATGTGCACAAAAAAATAGATGGTGTTGAACGCTCAATAAAGTTCGAACAATGAAAGTTGTTGTCGTCGGCCTCGGTGTGCAGGGTTATAAGCGACGCCGTGTGGCCGGCGAAGACTTCGTTGCGGACGTTGACCCGGTCAATCCAGAAGCGCGTTACAAATCAATTGAAGACGTACCATTGACTGATTATGACGCGGCGCTGCTTTGTATCCCGGATGAACCCAAGGTTGCGCTGATCCAATACCTGCTGTCGAGCGGCAAGCATGTGTTGGTGGAGAAGCCGCTTTTTGCCGATGATTCTGCTACGTTGCAAGACATTGAACAGCTAGCGAAACAAAATAACGTTATTTGCTATACGGCATACAATCATCGTTTTGAGCCTCATTTTATGCGTATGCGTGAGATTTTGCAGGCGGGAACGCTCGGCGAAGTTTATAGGTGTCGACTTTTTTACGGTAATGGGACTGCCCGATTGGTGCGCGAGTCGGCTTGGCGTGATACCGGTGCCGGGGTGTTGCCGGACTTGGGTTCTCATCTGCTGGATACGGTGGCGTTTTGGTTCGGGCGTCCGCATGGGAAAGTCGAATTGATCTCAGCCAACTGCTTTGAAAACAACGCCCCGGATCATGTGGTCATCGGCTATAATGGACCTGGACTAAAAATCGAACTCGAAATGACGCTATTGATGTGGCGCAATCATTTTACCTGCGACATTCTTGCCGAGAAAGGCACCGCGCATATCGAATCGCTGTGTAAATGGGGGCCTTCGACATTGACAGTCCGTCAGCGGGTTTTGCCGTCGGGGCGCCCGCTAGAAGAACAAGAGACACTCATTCAAGACGACCCGACGTGGGAAAGCGAATATGCGTATTTCAAATCCCTTTGCGCAAAACGGCAACTGACGGATCTGTCTCAGGATCGTTGGCTGCTCGAAACAATCAGCGATCTTAGCAAAGCCGCCGAAACCACTGGTGCGCTATGAGCGAGGTCATCGGCTACATTGGAATGACACATTTGGGCCTGAACTCGGCGGCGGGCGCCCTATCAAGGGGCGCGGATGTGCTGTGCTTTGATCCGAATACGGCACTAATCGAAAGGATCCGGCAAGGTGAACTGCCGGTGAGTGAGCCCGATTTGGCAGAGACTTTCGCGGCGCATGGCGACCGGCTCATGTTTTCGTCGGTTGTTGAAGACTTGGCTGCATGTGACGTTGTGTATGTTGCGCCTGATGTCGCAACCGATGATGCTGGCGGCAGTGATTTGAGCAATCTATTAATGCTTTTGGAAATTGCCGAGACGCACGTTCCGGATTGTGCAGTCTTAGTCGTACTGAGCCAGGTTCCACCTGGATTTACCCGGCCACGTGCAAGCGCGCGGCGGCATTATTATTATCAGGTAGAGACGCTGGTTTTCGGGATTGCCGTGCAGCGTGCGCGTGAGCCGGAACGCTTCATCGTCGGTTGCGCGGACCCGTCGCAGTCGCTCCCCGAGGCATTTCAGCGTTTTCTTGCACGCTTCGAGTGCCCAATTTTACCAATGCGTTTCGAGAGCGCTGAGTTGGCAAAAATTGCCATCAATTGTTTTCTTGTTGCACAAGTAAGCACGACCAATACCCTCGCTGAAATTTGTGAAAACACCGGTGCTGACTGGTCGGAAATCGCGCCCGCGCTGCGGCTTGACGCGCGAATTGGTCAAAAGGCTTACCTCAAGCCTGGGCTCGGCATTGCCGGCGGGAACTTGGAACGTGACCTTGCCTGCATGGTTTCGATGGGCGAGAAATTCGCAACGGACGTCGGCGTCATACGCGCCGAAATCGCCAACAGTGGCCACCGAAAAGGCGCTGCAGCACGCATGTTTCGCGATCAGGTGTTGCCGCATCTGGGGCAAGACGCCACAGTTGCGGTCTGGGGATTAGCCTATAAGGAAAACACCCATTCGATAAAGAATTCACCTTCATTGGCGACGCTCGCGGCGTTCCCGTCAAATACCTTTCAGGTGCACGATCCGGTCGTGCAGATTAAAGACACGGGCATGAGTAATCTGCAGGGACACGACGACCCGTTTGATGCGTTGGCCGGCGCTGATTGTTTGATGATTTTGACGCCTTGGGATGTGTATCGGGCTGCAACACCGGATCGTATTGCGTCAAAAATGCGGGGGCGCTTCATCATCGACCCATATGCCGTTTTAGATGCTGCGGCAGCGCGGACATGTGGGCTTCGTCTGATGGTGCTCGGTAAACCGGTTTTGGAGGAAGATTAATATGTTGCAACACGGAACCGATTCCGAGATTTTGCCGTCACGGGTCGTGGTGATCGGTGCCGACGGTTTCGTCGGCAATGCAATTTGCACGCAGGTCGCTGCTGAGGGTGTTGACGTTTTGCGTCTGGGCCGTGCGGAGGTTGATTTGCTAGCGCCCGGTGCCGCCATGGCGTTGGACGATGTTTTGCGGCCGGGGGATGCGGTGGTGGCGGCATCTGCGATCGCGCCGACCAAAAGCCTCGAGATGTTGCAGCAAAACCTGGTTTTGTTCGGCGCGATTGCCGAAGCGTTGGCAGCGCGTGGAGACGATATTACGCATGTTTTGAATATTTCGTCCGATGCCGTTTTTGGAGATACGCCGACACCGCTTAACGAGACATCGGCTTTGGCACCTGAAAGCTATCACGGCCTGATGCATCTCAGTCGTGAGGTGCATTTTAAAACCACGCTGACGGTACCTTTGGCGTCCTTGCGCCCGACTCTGATTTACGGGGCGCAGGACCCACACAATGGTTATGGCCCGAATAAGTTCCGCCGTCAGGCGGCGGCGGGCGAAGACATTCGTTTGTTCGGTGAGGGCGAGGAACTGCGCGATCATGTCTTGATCGATGATGTGGCTGCGTTGGCATGGTTGATACTAAAGCATCGGTCGCACGGCGCGCTTAATGCGGTGACGGGGCACGTGACATCGTTCCGTGATATTGCCGAGATGGTTGTGGGGCACTTTGATAAACCAGTGGCGATTGCTGGGTCGCCAAGATCTGGGCCGATGCCGCATAATGGGTTCCGACCGTTTGAGATTTCAGCGTGCCAGCGGGCTTTCCCTATGTTTCGTTTTACACCCATCGCCGAGGGCTTGAAGCGTGTGCATCAAGCAGAATTTGGAGGCGTGTAATTATGGCCGAACTTGACCTGTTGCGTGCCTTGCCGCGTACCAAGCGTAATATTGAAAAGCGACAAGAGGCGAAAGACCCAGAAGTTATTCGGATTGCTAAGGAATACGGCGAAAAGTATTTCGACGGCCCGCGCGCGTACGGCTACGGCGGCTACAGTTATGACGGTAGATGGGTGCCCGTGGCAGCTGATATCATAAAGCATTTTGATCTCAAGCCCGGCGCGCGCGTCCTCGACGTCGGATGCGCTAAAGGCTTTCTCGTAAAGGACCTGTGTGCGCAAGGGATGGATGCTTTTGGTGTGGATATCTCTGAATATGCCTTGATTCACTGCAGCCCCGAAATAGTCGGCAGACTTCATCTGGGTACGGCATTGAATTTGCCGTTTCCCGATGACAGTTTCGATTGCGTGTTGTCACTGAACACGATTCATAATTTCAAGCGTTCAGATGCGATCACGGCAATGCAAGAAATTCAGCGGTTGAGTGGTGGCGCTGCTTTCGTCCAAGTCGACAGTTATCACACACCAGAACAAAAAGAGATTTTTGAAAGCTGGGTTTTGACGGCGGAATTTTGTGATTATCCGGAAGGCTGGGTCGCGATGTTTGAGGCGGCCGGCTACACAGGTGATTATTATTGGACGATTATTGACTAGGCGCGAGCACCTTATGATGCGTTTGCGATGAGCGCACGATTCGGCGTTAGAGGTTCCGGTGCGGCCATGTGGCGATGTAATCCATATTGCATCTTGGGCAGTCTACGACCGAATAAAAACCTATAGGAGCGGCATGACGATGAGCGGAAAGACATATTGTATCTTAGGCGGTGGCGGCAGTTTCGGCATCCACACGGCAATGTATCTATTGGATCACGCGAGCCCGAAAAAGGTCATCGGGATTGGTCGCAATCCGCTCCGCGGGTCGGCGTTTTCTTTGGATATTGATAAGCGTGATGGTTACGAATACTACGCACGACATCTGACCTATGAGTTGGATCTTTTGCTGGAGGTTTTGGACCGCGAAAAGCCTGACGTGATAATCAACTATGCGGCCCAGGGTGAGGGGGCTGTGTCTTGGAAGCATTCCTGGCGCTTCTTTGAGACCAACTCGATGGGGCTTGCGCGCCTGACCGAGGAACTGATGAAGCGTGATTGGCTGGATCGATTTATCCAGATCGGCACTTCGGAAATGTATGGCTCCGTAGATCATGCCGTAACCGAAGAAGAGCCGATCAAACCTTCAAGTCCTTATGCAGCGTCGAAGGTGGCTTATGATATGTATCTGATGTCGGTGCATAAGTTTTTGCAGTTTCCTATGAACATCATTAGGCCTTCGAATGCGTACTGCCCGGGGCAACTTTTGCACCGTGTAATACCAAAAGCGATTTTGTGCGGCCTAACCGGGCGTAAATTGCCGTTACATGGCGGTGGAAAAGCAGAGAAATCCTATCTTCACGCAAGGGATTTAGGCCGGGCCATCCACTTGGTCGCCGAGGGGGCGCCGCTTGGGACCGTTTACAATGCCGGCCCGGCAGACCCGACGTCGATCCGCGAAGTCGTTGAACGATGTGCCGGCGCGCTCGACATGCCGTTTGAAGACCTTTGCGAGATGTCCGAAGACCGACTTGGTCAGGACTCGCGCTACTGGTTGAACTCGACAGCGATCAAAGATACTGTTGGCTGGGAATGCCAGATCGGCTGGGATGAAGGGCTTGCAGAAATGGTCGATTGGGGACGCAAATATCTTGATCAGATCAAAGATGCAAAAGTGGACTACGAGTTAAGGGGGTAATTGAGCTGGATAATGGCGGGTTGCAGTCTCAACGATAAATCGGCTCAACTGGCCATCAATGGTGGCCCGATGGTGCGGACTGATCCAATGCCGGCACGATTTGCATTGGGCACTGCTGAGAAGCAGATGATTTCAACCGCGATCGATTACTATCAAGAATCCGGCAGCGATCCAGGTTATCAAGGTAAGTTTGAAGATGAGTATTGCGCTAATTTTTGTGAGAAAATGGGGGGCGGGTTTGCCGATGCCGTCGCCACGGGCACAGCTTCAATCTTCGTCGCGCTAGCCGCCCTCGGATTGCCGAAAGGGTCTGAAGTGTTGGTGTCGCCAATCACGGATCCCGGGACCCTGAGTGCCATCATCATGTGTGGGCACGTGCCAAAACTTATCGATACGGGACCGGACGGATTCAACATCGATGAAGAATCCGTGATGGCAAGAATATCTAAGGATGTGGGGGCGCTGGTTTGCGTTCATTCGCTGGGAAGGGCAATTGCTGAAATTGAAGCTATTTGTCGGCTTTGTCATGCGCACGGCGTAAAGGTTCTTGAAGATTGCAGTCAGTCCCATTTCGCGACAATTGACGGCCAGCTTGTAGGAACTTTTGGTGATATTGCGGCCTTTTCCACGATGTACCGTAAGAACCATATATCTGGCGCATCCGGGGGAATCGTCTATACCAAGGACCAAAATCTATATCATCAGGCTTTAGCTCATGCGGATCGCGGTAAGCCGCGCTGGCTTGAAGGTTTCGATGACCGTGATCCAAACCATTTCTTATTTCCAGCGATGAATTTTCATACGGATGAGTTGTCTTGCGCTATTGGCATTGCGTCATTGGCCCGAATAGACGAAACGAAGATCAAGCGTCTTGCGTATATGGAGGGAGTCCAAGAAGGGCTCGCTGCTTGTAGCAATGTAGTAAGTGTTAATGGAGTTACGGAGGGCGTGTCTCCTTTTGTCATTCCTGTTTGCGTCGATACAGATGCAATTTTAGGGACGAAACAGGCGTTTGCAGAGGCGGTCCGTACCGAGGGCATTGGTCTGAATCCGCACTATGCGTACATTGTACGGGATTGGTCTTGGCTACGTCCCTATCTGGCGGATGAGTTTGAAACAACCAATGCGAGATGTGCCCGGGACAGCCATTTCATGCTGTATGTGAATGAAATGTATACCGAGCGCGAGATCCAAGACACGATCGAAGCAATTTTAAAAGTTGAAGCTGCTTATGAAAAGTTGACGAAAAAACCAAGTTAACGTAGCCTGCCGGCATCCCACAGGTTTTTACGGGCCGTGGAAGGATCAAAAGTATTAAAGCCTTAGGCCCTAATCAGAAAGTAAGATTTTAAGTATTTTGAAACGCATTAAAATCGACGTCTCTAAAATGCCGGAACGGGTCCTGATTGATATTTCGGGCAAGTGCAATCTCCGTTGTCCGATGTGCTTGGTTCATGGACTCGACGACGAAGGACTGAAGTCTCTCGCGATCGGAGACATGAGTTTTGATGATGTCCAATCAATCGTGAATGAGTTGCCTGAAGGGCACTCCATGATTCAGCCAAATATGTGGGGTGAGCCCACTTTAGCGCCGAATTTCCGAGAACATGTCATGGGCATGAAAGCTCGGAAACAAGCGATCGCGTTAAATACTAATGGTCTGACGCTTAACGAAAAACTCCAGGAATTTGTTTGTGATGCTGAGGTCGATTCTGTCTTCTTCAGCATCGATGCGATTACCAACGAGACCTTAAAAAAGGTGCGTGGAGTTGCACAACTCGAAAAAATCGAACGTAACCTATTAAGTCTTCTAAAAACACGAGGCGACCGGAAGTTGCCTAGAATTGGTGCGACCTTCACTTTGCAGGAAGCAAATGAACAAGAGGTCGAAGACTTTATCGATCGCTGGGTTCCGCACGTGGATGTTGTTCGTATCGGTAGCGTTTTTGAAGATGGAAAATTGCGCGGGGTTGAGGCTAAAGAAGCCCGCGTGCCATGTAGCGCACTGTATACAACCCTCCCTATTCATTACGACGGGGACGCCTTGATCTGCTGTCTTGACGGATTGGCGGAGCATCGCGTTGGAAATGTTATCAAAGATGGTGTCGAGGCCGTTTGGAATGGTGACGAATTAAATCGGGTGCGTCGATTGCATGAAGAAGGCCGATGGGACGAAGTTCCTTTGTGTAAAGACTGTAACGCCTGGGCTGGTCATCTGTACGAAGAAGTAATTGAAGAACGAGCTGGTGTGAAGGTTCTTGTGCGGCGGTCCGCGCAATTTGAATATTACAACCGTATCGACAGACTTAATAGTTGGACTGGCGATTTAAAGGGCCATTTGCCGCCGGATGAAGAAGCCTTGAAAGAACTGGTTTCGCCCTGACTGCGCTGTACGCGTAGGCGACGAAGGTGCATTAAGGCAGTGCAGTCACTATATCACCGGAGAACTTGGTTGCATGATCGTTCTGGGACTTCACGGCGGCGTCACCTTAGGTCAGCACGAGCCGGGCGCAGCCGTCGCCATTAATGGTCGTATTGTTGCCGCCTGTGAAGAAGAGCGGTATTTACGAATCAAATCCGCCTATGGTTACTTGCCGTTGTATTCGATCAATGCCTGCCTGCGTATTGCTGGGATCACAATGGCGGACGTCGATCTTATCGTTACGCCCGGCGAGACATATGACGACTTTCAAGAGCGCATCGCGATCTACATAAAGCATACCTTCGGGATGTGCCCGCGAATTGAGAGAGTACATCACCAATTGGCGCATGTTGCAGCGGCTTTTTATGGCTCGGGTTTCGAAACGGCATGCTGCGTATCTCTGGATGCAACGGGCGACGGAGCTAGTGGCATGATTGCCCATGCAACGCGAAGCGGGGGCATAGAAGTTCGCGAAATCCGACCGACCAACGAATCCATCGGGTTCTTTTATACCCTGATGACCTATTATTTGGGATTCGGTGATGGAGATGAGTACAAAGTGATGGGCTTGGCGCCTTATGGTAAGCCGTCGGTTGATCTTTCGAAGTTGATCGCGCCCAATGAAAGCGGATGGAATTTTGATTGGTCGTTCGTTCGGCAAAAACCGTCGCTTCGCTCGCCGTTTGAGCCACCTTATGCAGAAAAAATAGAAGAAGCGATAGGCCATCCACGGCGAAAGCCGGGCAGTGCGATGACCTCTTTTTACAAAGATGTAGCCCATTCCGTTCAGGATGCTACGGAGCGCTGCATTTTATCGCTTATGCGATACGTGAAAGCCGGTAGTTCTGAAGAGCCGAACCTGGTTTTTGGCGGCGGTGTGGCCCTTAACTGCAGGGCGAACTGGGAAATTATCAAATCGAACATGTTCGAAAATATCTATGTTCCGCCGGTATCCTCTGATCGTGGGTTGGCGCTTGGGTGTGCTTATTTTGGCGCGACAATGCTTGGCGATACTCCATGGCCTTTGACGAATGCCTATACGGGCGAAGAATATTCGGATGCTGCGATTGCCGATGAGCTCTCGGCCAACGGAATTTCGTATAGAAGCGTCGGCGATCCGGCCGAGGCCGCTGCAGAATTGATTGCGCGAGGCAAAGTGATCGGCTGGCATCAGTCCCGATCCGAAGCGGGTGCAAGGGCGCTCGGTGCTCGTTCGATCCTCGCCGCGTGTACGGATACTGAAATGAAAAACCGGGTGAATGCGCGTGTTAAATATCGCGAGGAGTTCCGTCCTTTTGCGCCGGCGACTACAGCTGAGTCTGCCGCCGATTATTTCGAAACAAGTGGCAGGGATTTTCCATACATGTGCTTCACGGTCCCGGCGGTTCCCGGAACCGAAAATATCATACCCTCCGTTATCCATGTAGACGGAACCGGTAGGCTTCAGACAGTTCGGAGTTCGGATAACGAATTGTATTATCAAACGATCAAACGGTACGGCGAAATGACGGGTGTGCCCGTCATTATGAATACGAGCTTTAACCTAAAAGGCCAGCCAATCGTCGAGACGCCCCGGGATGCGATTATGACTTTTTTCGGTTGCGGCATAGATGCCCTGGTGATTGGAAACTTTGTCATTGAAAAAACGAATGGATGCAATTGATCAAAAGCACAAGATTTGGAAGATGCTGGAGACCTGCAGAATACGCAGGTCCTCATGTTTAATGATTCACAGTGCCTTCCGTAGATTTTCCCGAGCCGGTTTTGAATTGGACGCCGTCCTTGAGTCGCTTGTCGACTACATGTCTGGCGGAACGCTTTTGTTGCCGACAATGTCATGGCGTTATATCAATCACAACAATCCGCATTTTGACGAGATTAGGACACCTTCCAACACCGGTGCTCTTGGCGAGGTTTTTAGACATTCTTTTGCAACACGGCGCAGCCTCCACCCGACCCATTCGGTTGCTGGTATCGGAAGGGATTTGGATTACTTCTTAGGCGAGCATCATCTGGATACGACGCCCTGTGGTAAAAGAAGCCCGTTTAAACGACTGGTCGAGGCGGATGGACAAATACTCATGATGGGAATTGGTATGGATTGCTGTACATTGATTCACCAGATCGAAGAAGAAGTGGCGAGTGATGTTTATTTGAAAGGACCTTCACAAGCTGTTCAATACACAAGCACTGACAGTAAGAATGTGACGCACGATGTTACCGTTCGGCATCACCATCTTATGAAGCGGAACTACTGGCAGTTCCAAGATATGCTTCATTCTCAGGGATGCCTTTGGGCCGCGCGGTGCGGCGCACCGGTGTGTAACGGCTTTAACGCGCGTAGTTTGGCGGCCGTGACGATGGATAGCTTGCGGGCTGATAAATTTGCCGCACTTGGGGGGGACGGCGATCGTTATCGTATGATGTGATAGCGGGTAAGTTCGAGTAAAAAATCCTTTTGTTCAACCGACAGATAAAACAGTAATTCAAATATGACCCTTGTAAATATCGCGACAGTTGTAGATCTCGACGTAGAAGTTCCTGATCCGATTTCAGGAACGTGGTTGGGCGACATTAAGTCGGCCGCCTCTGCGGCAGTGCTTCGAGATCGGTTAGCCGAGAGGTTTCCAGTCTTAGCGGATGGGAAATCCCGTCGTCTTGCCATTTTAGGCGCGGCGGACGAAGGTCGGCGCCTAGCGGCGATTGCCGAAAATATTGGGATAGAGGTCGTTGCGATTGCCGACGACAATCCGAACCGATTATCGACCATCGTCGGCGACTTAAAGGTCTCTTCAACGTCCGATTTGTCACTGTTGGATGCTGATGTGCCGGTCATCATCGCGTCGCATCGCCCGCTTCAGTCGGTGCAGCGTCTTCGCGAGATGGGCTTTGAAACTGTAACTATGTTCGCGACGCTACAGGTTCTGGCACCTGATCGCTTTCCGCCGCATATGTTTTATGATGGTTGGTTGGAAGACCTATCCGATAACGTTGGCGAATACGAACGGCTTATGGAGCGCTTGGATGAGACATCCCAAGCCCACTTGCAAGCAATTCTCGGATTCCGGCAGACGATGGAAATCGGTGCCATTGCCCCGGTGATCGATTGGGCCGTATATGAGCCAAAAGGGCTACTGTCGTTTGACGATAAAGAAGTTTACGTGGACGCGGGAACATTCGATGGAGATTCGATCCGCTTGTTCATTGATCGAATGGGCGAAAAATTTGAGCGGGTCATTGGGTTTGAGCCGGACCCGAAAACATATGCGGCGTTAAAAGAAAACTTTCTCGCCGAAAAACGGGTTGAGTGCGTAAACAAGGGCTTATACGACCGTTCGGGTACGATGCAGTTTGTGAACGATGCCAGTCGAGGCGCGATCTTGGGGGAAAACGGTTGTGTCACCGTCGACATTACATCGCTTGACGAGCACGTTGGTGCGGATCGCATATCGTTTATAAAAATGAATATTGAGGGTGCGGAATTGGAGGCCTTGAAGGGCGCCGAAAATGTCATCGGGACTTGGAAACCGAAACTCGCTATTTCCGCCTATCATCGACCATCGGACCTCTGGAAGGTGCCGGCGTTGATCTTGAATTTGAACGAAAGTTATGAGTTGGCAATACGGCAACACGATGCGGGCGTTATCGAAACCGTCGCATATGCGTTTTGAGTAGACTGGTGACAGCTCTGTTGCTCTTTTTTTGCTTAAAGGAATGGGCGCGTTGATCGGCACGGTTTGGGAATCTATTCTTCGTTATGCAGTTATAAGCGTCGCCTCTGTAGCGCTGGGTTATGTCGGTTATCTTTTTTACACGCTGAGCGCTCAGCCTTTGCGTGATGATTTTCCCTACAAAACGATTGATATCGATCATCCACTTTTCATTGCCAACGACCTAAGCGGTTACGAGAACCGGCCTGACATAACCTTTGACAAGATTTCGAAGGGTATTGTGCAAGGCCAGCCCGTTATTGTCCGAACGCCGATCCGCCATGACGCTGACGGGGGCAGGGTTCCGGTAATGGGCGATACAGGTTCAACGGCGGCAAAGAGTGTCGTTGCTGTGGGCGGGTCACAAACCTGGGGGCAGGGTGTTGCTGCCGAGCAGACGTTTCCGACCGTTTTTGCGTCGCTTCTCGGCTTACCTGTTCGGAATTATGGGGTGTCTGGAAGCGGCGGGGCGAGTTCTTATTTTTTATTGAAGCAGAAACTCGCGAAAACCTCGCCAAAATATGTGCTGTACGGCTTTTGGGAAGATCATCTGAACCGAAACCTGCGGTACTGTGCCAATAACAATTTTCCTGTTTGCGCACCGCTGGCCTATGTCTCTGGGACTCGGGATAGCGAATTTAAACTGAATCCGGCAGAAAATGCTCAAGCACTGCTCGAAGATTTTCAGGCCTTGGTCCGTGATATGCAGCAGCCGCCAACGATATTCGGACTGGCGAATGAGGTGTATTGGGCGCACCGTCGCCTGATGCGGCAATTAGATATGGCAATGAACCCGTTGGCCTACGATTCGGCATCGGTTCCCCATAAGATTGACGCGGCGAGGTTTGTTTTGGCGAGTATCTCGGCGCTCGCGCATGAGGCCGGGGCCCAGTTAATAGTTCTATACATTCCCTTGTATTTTTCCGACACAATCCACTCGGCTGACCCGGCGTTAATAAAAACGGCCGAAGAGCACGATTTCTTGTTTGTCGATATGGCAGAAGTTCTTCGTGATATGCGAGCCAATAGTATCCCTTTCAGCATCAAGGGCGATGGCCATCTTACGGTCGAGGCGCATATGGCAATAGCCCGTAGATTGCGTGCTCGGATAGCGGAAAATTGAGGACGATCGATTGACTGAAAAAAAGCCATTTTATTTGCTTGTCGTGTTTTGGGGCGAAAAGCACCGCCGTTTATTCTTGGACTTGGCGCTGTCATCTCTGCTCGCTGACCGGAACATTCCGGCTTTGAATAATGGCATGCGCCAGAACCGGCTATTGATTGCGACTTCCGAAGAAGATTGGAATGCACTCAAGAACGACCCGATTTTTCAAAAAGCCGAGCAGGTGATTCAGCCGGAGTTCATCCCACTCCACTATCAGAATGACGACAGCAATAAGATGCTGAAGATGTCGGCCGGCCATAAGGCATTGACGGATCGCGCGTTTCGAGACGGCGCCTGGGGGGTGCACCTTTGTCCCGACGTCATTTATTCAAACGGTTCGTTGACGACGGTCAGGGCCAAGGCCGAAGAGGGCGTTCAAGTCGTTCTGACAGCGGCTGTGCGGTTCGAATATGAAGGCGTCATGAAAACGCTCCGGCAGCGTGATTTATTTGGTACCTGTCCGCTGCAGTTGAGCGGCAGAGAAGCGGTCGATATTGCGCTGAGGCACCCCCACGGTGAGTTTAAGGCCGCATGTTGGGAAAGCCGCTTTTTTTGGGAGTTCCCGGTTTACACGGTTTGGACCGTACCCGGGGAAAACGGTGTTATTCAACATACGTATAGTTGGTCGCCGATCTTAATGGACTATGCGGCGATCGTTGAGCACTCGGACGAGATTTTCGATAAATGGACGCTTGATGGCGACTACGTTTATCAGAATTTCCCCCAACTGACATCGGAACTATACGTGGTTACCGACTCTGATGAGGTGTTTTTGCTGCCCGTTACGCCCGTTGACGAGGCCTGCCCCCCGCAAGAACCGCACTGGTCGAAAACGCTTCCCGGAATGAGAACGTGGGGGCGGGCACATCTTATAAACATGGTTCACAATCATGAGGTCATGGACCCGTTGAAGCGAAGAATTTTCTTTAATCCGGTCAAGTGGCACGCAGCTGCGCTCAACAAAAACTGGGACCAAGTTGAGGCGGACATTCGTCTCTTCTTACTTAAATATGTCCAATCGGATGAAGCAGACTTCGAGCGCCATGAGGATATGGTGCGCCTAAATCCACAGATGACGGGTGGCCGGGCGACGTTTTATGCTCGGATGGGGCGTAGAGTGATAGGGGCGAGACTTAAGCTCGGTTGGACGGTGCGCCGATTGCCGGTTTGGTTGGCGTATGGCCTGTACTATGGCCCCAGATATACAATTTTGGTAACGCGGGACTACCTTCGGGTTATCGGATTGGCGATGACGGGTGACAAGACCGAAGTTGAGAGAATACAAAAACGGCTACGATGGCTTCTAAAGCGCGCAGGTCTGTAAAGCCCCTCGCAATTATCTGGCGCAATACAGTGCACACCCGGGGCATTCGCCGACTTTACGAAGTACGTCCTGGCATTTGTCTGATGCAAGTAAAGAGTCCATGGCAAAATCGTGGTATTTCAAATCGCCCATGATTAAATGTGGGACATTTCCGACGGCCGAAAGTCTGCATGCTTCGATTATTCCGTTTGAACGAATGACGCATGATTGAATGCCAGCGAGGCATCTCTTGCCAGGTACGGCGGGTGATATAGTCGCTTGATAAAATTTTCGTTCTTCGATCACGTGCTCAAATCGTTCAATGTCTTTTGTCATTAAACGATCAGCTTTTGAAAAGAGCTGGAAGCGATGATTATCGATACCGAGTTCTTCCACTAACGCTTGAACTTGCTCAATTTCTTCGTCATTTCCATCTTGGATATCCGTACAGGCATTCACTGGGAGGCCGTGCCGTTTGACGATTTTCATACTTTGGATCATCGGCTCCCACGTGCCTTTTCCTCGAATGTTTTCATGTCCGACTTTGCCGCCGTCCAATGAGAACTGGATTCCAGAGATTGAATTTAATAGATGCGGGTTCCCCAAAATTTTAGCGAGACGATCCGGAAACATTGAATAGCCCCTAGATTTGTAGACGCTTTGCTTGGTAATTTTAGAAGCAAGGAGAATGCAGATGTCAGGTCAAATTCGTTTCAGTGATGAGTTCAAGAAGGACGCGGTTTTGCAGGTTGTTGATCGGGGCTATTCGGTCAAGGACGTGGCCGAGCGTTTAGGGATTAGCACGAAGTCGCTTTATACGTGGAAGGCGCAGTTTTCGAAGCCGGATAAAGTCCGTGATGACGAGATTGCGTTGTCATCGGAGTTGCGTCGGATCAAGAAAGAGCTGGCGCGCGTGACCGAGGAGCGCGACATCCTAAAAAAGGCGGCCGCGTACTTCGCGCGCGAGTCCCGGTGAAGTACGCCTTTATCGAAGCACATCGCACAGCGTTCCGTATTCGCTCGATGTGCCGGACCTTGCAGGTGCATTGCAGTGGTTATTATGCCTGGCGCAAGATGCCGCTGAGTGATCGCGCACGGGAAGATGTGCGCCAAACCAATCTGCTCAAACAATCCTGGGAAGATAGCGGCAAAGTTTACGGTTATCGCAAACTGCATGATGACCTGCGCGATCAGGGCGAGAGATGTTCTCCGAACCGTGTTGCCCGATTGACAAAGTTGGCGGGGATCAAAGCGCAGATCGGCTATAGACGCCGTCCCGGTCGCTATGGCGGCAAGCCTGCTATTGTGGCCGATAACCACCTCGCACAGAACTTCGACGTAGTCACACCGGATAAAGTCTGGGTGACCGATATTACTTATATTCGTACCTACGAGGGCTGGGCCTATCTGGCTGTCGTCATCGATCTGTTCTCGCGCCGTGTCGTTGGTTGGTCGATGCAACCCAGGATGACGACTGACCTCGCCTTGCAGGATTTGCTGATGGCGGTTTGGCGCCGTAAGCCGCAAAACACGGTGACGATCCATTCCGATCAGGGTAGCCAATTCACCAGTCGTGAATGGCAATCGTTTCTCGGACAGCACAATCTTGAGGCAAGTATGAGCCGTCGCGGGAACTGTCATGACAATGCTGTCGCCGAAAGTTTCTTCCAACTCCTCAAACGCGATAGGGTTCGACGGAAAACCTATGCGACAAGGGCTGACGCAAGGAAGGATGTATTTGGCACGCCCCTAGTATCCTAGACACTTTTCAGCGTACTAATTGACGCAAGGGAAAGGTGTTTAAGATGAGTGGTAAACGTTACACAGAAGAATTTAAGATTGAGGCGGTTCATCAGGTTACGGATCGTGGTTACAAGGTCGGCGAAGTATCAGATCGACTTGGCGTGACCAGCAAAAGTCTACGCGATTGGGTCACAAAATACGGTGACACCGGCTCCCAGCATCAAATGATTTCCGGTCAGCAAGATGAACTTCGTCGATTGAAGTCTGAGCTTCGCCGCGTCACCGAGGAGCGCGATATATTAAAGGAGGCCGCCGCGTTCTTTGCCAGCGAGTCCCGCAAAGGTACGCGTTCATAAAATCCCGGCTCAATAAATACAGCGTGAATGTTA
>TARA_R110001599_G_scaffold353834_1_pt1 | contig 26810 bp, 14 predicted proteins | sample TARA_R110001599 | Tara Oceans TARA_R110001599 (sample SAMEA4398360) | marine metagenome | biome: Polar Biome; feature: [MES] marine water layer (ENVO:01000295) within the mesopelagic zone...; material: water (ENVO:00002006), including particulate matter (ENVO:01000060) such...
TCGAGCAGAAATACTTTACTCTTCATGAATGATCTGAATTTCTGTTCAAATTCAGTCATTTCATTAGCAATGGGGGCTTGTATTTCGGAAAGCTTTAACGCCATATCAGTAGAGTGCCACAATATTAACAGGTAATGCCTCAATGGCAAAGTGAGGGAAGCTTTATTTGATAATAAAAATGCAGCCTAAGCGCCTCAAAAAATCGCACGCAATTTATCTTCTATTTATTCTTTAACCTAAAATCAAAGCTAAATGAAATATAGGAGTCGCTGCTGGCCGTTTGTACATCTTTACTAAACCAGTTGAACATTATTTTAAATGTCGCTTTATCATTACCAGTAGCCCAACCTGCCCTAAAAGTACTTACCCAGGGCATCTGTCTTCCAGTATGAGGACTATCATCATTGAACAAACTCCCTGAAACGGTAATATCATGCAAAACATAAGATACTCCGTACCCAAACACCACATAGCCCAATTTCTCAAGGTCTTGGCTATTTTCTCCGATCATTGCGTTGACAAATGGCGACTTGTTCAATACATTCAATAAGCCCATTCTAAAATCTACATTTTGTGCAATGTTCGTGTGCCCAGTCCCCAATGAGGCTGAAGATGAGCTAATAAAGTCCATACTTTTTGGCACCAGCGAAAACTGTCTATTGTATTCAGCAGTGACATTTAAAACCAAAGCCGTTTTAATTTGATGCTGCCATCCTTTGGGTTGCTTAAATCCGACTGCATTATGATACCATTTCTGTAAAGCTTCTGCGCCAGAGGCCTTGCCTGTTGTACCCAGCACCAGCCCGTATTTAAATCTTGATTGCGGGTTTTTGAATATAGACTTAGAAATTCCTGCATACAGTAGTCCTGCATAAGGTCTATCTAGTTCCGAAATCTCATCAAACAGTAAATCATCCGGGGTATAAAACTTATGCGTAAGCTCTATGTCTATAATTTCCTTGCGGTTCAGAGAATCTGGTTTCTTTGGAACATAGCGGTAATGGAAAAGAAATCCATTTGAATAATACTCATCGTCCCTGTTCAGTAAGTAAACATCATTCTCTGTGGTGAACGAAAATTCAGATTTACGATAACCACTCTGCCCTAAAACTGGGAAGGCAAAAAGCAGCGATAGAAAAATAAAGAGCGACTTGATTACAGTGATATTTAATTTGAGCCGCTAAAGTCTCAATTATTTATAATTTTAGCCAGTGGATTAACAGCAAATGAATAAAAAGAATTTAAGAATTGAGCAACAACTGAGTAAACGTGCCCTACTAGGGAACAAACGTAGCTTAAAAGTGACGAATGAAAAGCTTGTGGACTTTAGTTCGAACGATTACTTGGGCCTTTCTAGGTCTGTGGATTTGAAAACTCAAATTTTAAGTACCTATGAGAGGTTATCGCCCAAAAACGGGTCAACTGGATCAAGATTGTTAACTGGCAATTCATTACTGGCCACCCAAGTCGAGTCAGAATTAGCATCTCTGTTTGGTCATGAAGCCTGTCTTGTTTTTAATTCGGGCTATACTGCCAACTTGGCTTTTTTCTCTTGTCTTCCGCAGCGGGGTGACACTATTCTATATGACGAACTTTCGCATGCTTGCATTAAAGATGGAAGTCGATTGAGTTTGGCCAAATCAATGCCTTTTAAGCACAACGATTTAGAAGACCTTGAGCGAAAACTAAAATTAAGTGAGGGCGAAATATATATCGCCTGCGAAGCCGTGTATTCTATGGATGGCGACTTTGCTCTATTAAAAGCACTTTGCCAGCTTTCAGAAAAATATGATGCTAAGCTAATTGTGGATGAAGCGCACAGCACAGGGGTATTCGGTAAAAATGGTGCTGGTCTGGTAGCCGAATTAGGCTTAACCGAACTAGTCTATGCCGTTATTTTCACTTTTGGTAAGGCTATGGGGATTCATGGTGCTTGTGTAGCTTCTAATCAAACCGTGATCGATTATATGATCAATTATTCGCGCCCATTTATATATACCACCGCGCCATCGGCTTTCGAATTTCTGTCAATACAACAAGCTTTTCGATTCCTTGAAAGCAAGCCCAGTTTAGTTATTGATCTAAAAGAAAATATTTCTCTGTTCAATCAAGCCCTTAAGGTTCAGCGACCTCCTCACTATTTATCTACTAGTGCAGTGCAAGTTGTGATTACTTCGGGCAACCAAAAGGCCAAATCCACGTCAAAGCAACTTCAGGAAATGGGATTCGATGTTCGTCCAATCCTTTCACCCACGGTGAAGGAAGGAGAAGAACGATTGAGAATCTGCATCCATAGTTTTAATAGCAAAAATGAAGTATTGAGCTTGGCACATGGACTGAATTCCTTACTTTGTTAACAGCGGAAGCTAGAGGAACGATTTTTATCATATCTTTGGGGTTTTGAAAAACTGAATGAAGCCAATCGGCAAAGACTACGTAAAGAAGAAGTACGACCAGGTGGTTCCGGGAGGAATTGACGAGTGGCCTGTCGTGAACTTGAGTAATGACAGAGACGCTTTTATTAAAGAAGTGACTGCTGAAAGTATCAAGCGTATAAAAAAACTGACCCCAAAACGTTCAAGCCTAATTGAGGAAATAGAGACTACTCTTTTCAGGGAAAAACTAAGGGTCAAAAGAAATCCATGGGCTGTTGATCCGCCCGATGAAGCCGACTTTCTCCAATCCATTAAGGATAGACTCCTCGAAATTTCAGGTAATGACGTCAAAGAGGACATTGACGAGACTTTAGAAGATATTCTCTCAGAAATCATAGAGCGATATGCCAGTGAGATTGCTGGGAATTTTAAGAAATCCCGCTTTAGAATGGCCCGTTCAATAGTAACCTTTGGCTTTGCCAGGTTATTGAACGCATCTCGCGCACGAGGTTTTTGGTCAATTTTCAGCACAAGGTATTCGCTACAAGACAAAATCCATATTACGGGTGAAGTGGAAGAATTGCGCACCTTGGCCAAAAAAGGGACAATCATTATGGTTCCTACCCACTTTAGTAACCTCGACTCTATTTTGATTGGCTGGGTAATTAGCGCTCTAGGCTTGCCCGCTTTCATATATGGCGCTGGCTTAAACCTCTTCAACATAAAAATATTTGCCTATTTCATGGAAAGCCTTGGGGCTTATAAAGTAGACAGAAGAAAGAAAAACTTACTCTACTTAGAAACCCTGAAGAGCTATTCGAGCCTTGCTATTCAGAAAGGATGTCATAGTCTTTTCTTTCCTGGAGGAACTCGTTCACGTTCAGGTCAAATAGAAAAAAGATTGAAACTTGGCCTTTTGAGTACTGCCATCGAAGCCCAGCGTGTCAATTATCAGAAAGGTAAAAGAGATGGGCTTCACAAAATTTTCATCGTTCCAGTAACCTTAAACTACAATTTCGTACTTGAGGCACCTTCGCTTATTCGTGAATACTTAAGACTGAAAGGTCAAGAGCGCTATTATGTAGAAAACGATGAGTACTCTACTTCTTATAAAATCTCGGCTTTCTTACTCAAATTCTTCACCAAAGGATCCGACATATCTGTATCTATCGGTCGAGGGCTTGATGTGCTGGGCAATTATGTGGATACGGATGGCAATAGTTACGACAAAAGTGGCCGCCAAATAGATACACAAGAGTACTTCACTAAAGACGGAAAAATCATTTCACATGATCAGCAACGCGAGGATGAATATACTCGAATGTTGAGTGATAGGATTGTTGAAGAATTCCACCGAATTAATAAGGTTTTCGCTAGTCATTTGGTAGCCTATGTAGCTTTTGAAATGCTTCAGAAGAAATTCAATAAGCTCGATTTATACAACTTATTGAGGATTCCTGAAGAGGATCAGATCATTCCTTATGAAGAGTTTAAAACTGTTTTTCAGACAGTATTAAGAAGGGTTCACGAAATGTACAACAAAGGCGAAATCAGTGTTTCGCCTTACCTTACAGGAGACCCCGACAAGATTATTGCACACGGTTTGGCCAATATGGGCATGTACCATGCTAAGCGTCCGTTGATCAAGAATAAGAAAGGCGACATTAGTACCCAAGATTTGAATTTGCTGTTTTACTATCATAACCGTTTAGTAGGTTATAACCTTGAGAAATATGTCTAAGGAATGCGTTGGGGTTATCGGTTCAGGCAGTTTTGGGACAGCCGTAGCAAACATTCTTGCCAAGAATTCGAATGTATTACTGTATGCTCGAAATGCCGAGACAGTGGAGAAAATCAGGTCTACTCGCATTTCAAATGGCCAGCAGCTCAGCGAAAACATTACCATTACCAATAGCTTAGAAGACGTTGCCAAAAGTTGTAATGTCATTTTCCCGGTGGTCCCATCATCGAATTTCAGGGAAATGATGCGTCAATTTGCACCATTCCTCCACCCCTATCATGTTTTAATTCACGGCACAAAAGGGCTGGACTTAATTCTTCCCGATGAAATCCCTGCGGATTTCAAAATGGATCGTTCATGCATCCGAACCATGAGTGAAGTAATCAGGGAAGAAAGTGTCGTTGTTCGTGTAGGCTGTATGGCAGGCCCTAATTTGGCCAAAGAGTTAGCCCTAGGACACCCAGCAGCCACCGTAATTGCTTCACCATTTAACGAAGTAATAAATGAAGGTAAAAGATTATTAAGGTCTGAAAAATTCCAAGTTTATGGTAATCAAGACCTTAAAGGCGTTGAGCTTTGTGGTGTCCTTAAAAATATTATCGCCATTGCTTCAGGAATTGTCTCTGGTTTAGGTTTTGGCGATAACGCCAAAGGGCTATTAATCAGCCGAGGTTTGGTGGAGATGATCTACCTCGGAAAAGCCTTAGGGGGCGAGATATCCTCTTTTATTGGCTTGGCAGGAATCGGAGATTTGGTAGCTACTGCTTCCAGCCAAACCAGCCGTAACTACACCATTGGTTTTAAATTGGCGCAAGGAAAGACCATGACTGAGGCAATTGCCGAAATGGAAGAAACCGCTGAAGGAGTCAATACCATTAGAATCATCAAGCAACTGGCAGATGCCCAAGGGATAAGGCCTTTGATTACCGATATGCTTTACAAGATCCTTTATGAAGATATGAAGCCTCAAGACGGCCTGAGTTATCTTATGAAATACCCAGGCAATATCGACATCGACTTTCTTTAAAAGTCAATCTTAAAACATCTCTTTTCTATTTAGTCGGATTCCCTTTTTTTCAATTATATTAAGAGAAAGGCGTTCTTATCCCAAAGACTATTAAACTCAAAAGGCACCATATTATAATTCTTTGTTTGACTTTATGGTCTTCATTTTCTCTTTGCGCCCAGCAGAGAAAGGTGAGATATGATACTTTACAGCTGCCAAAAAACACTACTATCATTTTAAAAGACACTAGACTTACGTTTAACAAAGACACCACTCTCATTTTACCCGATACCGTTTTTTATAAAGTAAGCGGTAACTTTTATCAACGCCTCCATGGGAAATGGTCGCAGCGAAAATTTACGAAAGGGCTTTTCGATCTTTTGTTTTCATTGCCCTCAGATGACTTTAAAATTGACTCTACTCAGTTAGTCAAAAGTGAAAACCCATTCAAAGGTTCCAAAGGAAAAATAATAGGCGACATTAACCTGATCAAGCTCAAGGCGCTTGGTACAAGAATGGACAAGCCAGAAGAAAGGCCAATATCTTTTGTTCAAAAAACTGGAAACACAATTAATTTCAACACCAGAGAAAGAGTGATCCTCAACAATTTGCTCTTTACAAGTGGCGATGTAGTTGACCCGCTCGTGATATCGGATAATGAAAGGATACTTCGTGAACTGCCCTATATTAAGGATGCTCGCATTTATTTAAAACCCAGAGCAGACAATCCCAATATTGTTGATGTAGAAATTATTACGAAAGACGTTTTGGCGCTTTCATTCGATATTGAAGCGCGTGATTTTGATTCAGGTATTCTAAGGGTGAACCACAAAAATATTTTTGGTTCGGGCCATGAAATAGACAATCGCTTTGCGGTTGACAATAGCTCCGATCAGACGTTCAGTTATCAGGTGAGATACAGAGTGCCCAATATTAAGCGCTCTTTTGTTTCTTTTGAAGTCAATTACGCGAACACTGTTAACAAAGATTTTAGCAGCGTAAAGTTAAGTCGGGAGTTTATTTCACCTAAAATTAAGTTTGCTGGCGGCATTGAGATCACCAACCAGAGGCTTCGTTTTAGAGAATTGTCGAATATCATTTCTGATGAAGAGTTTGACATTCAAACCATTAATGAACGCTATGACTATCAGGACTTTTGGTTGGCCAGGGCCTTCCCGCTTAACTTAAAAGACCCCATCCTGAATGAGCGAACACGGCTTATTCTTTCTGGGAGAGTTTCAAATATTAAATACTCGCTCAGACCAAGTGTTGACATTAATCTAAATCAACAATTCCATAACCGCACTTTGTCTATTGCGTCAATAGGAATTTCACAAAGAAGGTATTTCAAAGATCAGTTAATTTTTGGCTATGGCAGAACGGAAGACATTCCATACGGCTATCAGGTTGAGTTATTAGGCGGCTATGAGTGGGCTGAATTTGGCAACCGTTATTTCCTTGGAGGAAAAGTAGGCCGTGGCGGGTATGTAGGAAACTTAGGTTATTTATTGGGTGGATTTTCGTTGGAGAGTTTTCTGAAAAATAAAATTTTTGAACAAGGTGTATTCAAGGCAGATGTCAGGTTTTTCAGCTCATTAATTGATTTGAACCGATGGAAATTCAGACAATTTATTAACATCAATTACACTTATGGAATAGACCGTTTCCCTAATGAGTACCTCGATATAAGGGCCCAGAATGGCATAAAAGGCTTGGACAGCAACACTTTGAGAGGAACCCAGCGCTTTTTAATTAACATTGAAACCGTAAGCTTCACACCCTTTGAAGCAGCAGACTTTAAATTGGCCATCTTCGGGTTTTATGATTTAGGCCTGGTCAACGATGGGAAACGACATATTTTCAGAGAAAAGGCTCAAACCGGGCTTGGAGTTGGTTTTAGAATTAGAAATGACAACCTCACATTTAAAGCGATAGAAATCCGATTGGCCTATTATCCTGATGCCCCTATCGGGATTCCGATGACAGACTTGGATTTATCGGGAAACAGTGGCTTCAATTTCTCTGACTTCTTAATCACACGTCCATCTCCAAGCATTTTCAGGTAAGGACTATTCTGGTTTTTTAAATTTATCCATATGCTTCAGCCGCTGGAGCAAAGTAGGATGTGAGTAATTCATAAAAACATAAGCCGGATGCGGAGTGAGGTTGCTAAGGCTATCTACCGACAACTTCTTCAGTGCCGATTGTAAAGGAATAGGATCATAAGTTGTAGAAGCATAGGCATCGGCTTCGTATTCATTTTTCCTGCTGATCATGTTCATTAAAACACCCGTGAGTTTTGAAATTGGGGTGTACAACAACGCGAATGCAACAAGATTTAAATGGACCGACATACCCTCAGCTCCTAAAGCCATAGAAAGGCTTTCATTAAAAATAAGAAGCGACAAAATGTATAAAGTAATCGCCATCTGCACGATTGATATGGCCATACTGACAATAACATGTTTCTTTTTAAAGTGACCTACTTCATGGGCCAAAACGGCCACTAGCTCTTCTTGAGATTGTTTTTCGATGAGGGTGTCGTAAAGGACAATCTTCTTTTTCTTTCCCATTCCAGAGAAAAACGCATTGGCTTTGCTCGACCTCTTAGAGCCATCTATTACAAAAATATTGTCTAACGGGAATTTAACGCGATCCGCATAGGCATTGATCTTATCTTTCAATTCCCCATCTGCCAAAGGTGTAAGCTTATTGAATAAAGGCAATATGAGCGAAGTATAAAAAACACTCATGAACAGTGAGAAAACGGTAATGACAATGAGCGCATAAATCCAAAATTGTTCTTGCCATTCAAAAATCAGGAATAGCAATACATAACCCAAGCCCCCACCCAAAATAATGGCCAATAAATAGCCCTTTAACTTATCAGCAAAAAATGTTTTTAAAGACGTCTTATTGAAGCCGAACTTCTCTTCAATCACAAAAGTGGAATACAGCTCAAAGGGAATATTAATGATATCAGAAACGATAAACAAAACCCCAAAGAAGACCAATGAATGGGCGATAGGATTTTGAAAATGATCGGAAAGCCAAATATGCAAATCTCCAAAAAGCCCAAAAGCAAGGATAAGTACCGTAAGTATGGTGCTAAAAGCGGTGGTAAGAAATGAAAATTTAGATCTGGCTTTTAAATACCGCTGCGACTTGGCATATTCTTCTGGAGGATAGATACCTTCTAGTTCCTTCGGTAGTTTGCTTTTAGCTGATTTCATATTGAAGAAATCGAGCATTTGATCAAAAAAATAATCAACCAAAACAATTCCTATAATAAGGTATAGTAGTTGAACCGAAGACATTCTAGCTTAGTTTTTCGGACAAGGAATGCTCCATTGATCTCGTGGTAGTCTCAAAGGTTTCCCCCATTGAAATAGGTACGAAATAGAAATCTCATGAGCTCCTCCACTGGCGTTACTCAATTCAGACAAGGTGTAGTCGTAACTATAACCAAAATTAAAGTCGTCAGTAGTTACCCCAAAAGAGAAAATAAGTGCTTCATTATTAGGGAAATTTTCGAAGGTTTTAATTGGCAATCCTCTGTATTGTAAGCCCAAGTTAATTGGTTCTAAGTGCAAAAAGAACCCAGCATCTAACTGACTAAACTCTCCTTGGGTTTTATATTGAAAAATTGGAGTAATGCTTCTTTCTTTTCTGGTATAGGTAAGGTCTTTTCTTAGCGCACCTTGCTTGAGCATAAACTTGTATCCTCCATGAATACTAATACGCTGATTCAATGGACTATCACCATCCAATAATGACTGATTAGGCTCCGTTAAATGCTGAACGGAAGCACCTATAAACAAATTTCTTGAATAGAGAACTCCGCCAACACCAAGATCTAAGTAACTCACATTGAGGTTACTCCCTGTCACACTAGGATCACCTGGTAAGTTGGGATCGAAGCCAGTAACTGGATTAATTTGACTGGCGAAAACAAGGTCTGTGAAATTGGCATTTCGCATAAAGTAATTGGCCTGAATCCCTGGGCGAAAAACTAGATTATCGGAAACCTTTAACTGATAGGCGTAAGTCAGCCCCACATTCGTGCTTTGTAAACCAGCCACACCTTCTCGGTCAGTGGTTACAATGAATCCAACCCCACTGTTATATTTTTCCAAGTAGTGATCTGCATAAAATGAAAAGGTCACAAATGAGGCATCTAAAGATGGCCATTGATTTCGATAGTTAATCCCTAAACGAGTAAAACCAGATGCTCCCGTGAAAGCGGGGTTGATATACAAGGGTGCTGCATAGAACTGTGAGAACTGCGGATCTTGGGCTTTCGCCTGTCCCAACCCTACTCCCAACATGGCAATCAGCAAAAATAAAGCTTTGCGCATTTAAACTTTTAACCTTTAACGTTTGAGTACCCTCAAACTATTGTGAAATGTAAAGTTATTTTTTTTCCTCGAAACCCAACACTCAAAGCTTACCTTACTAAGAGAATTCCCTTATCTTAGGGCTGACTTTAAGAAGCGATGAATATAATAAAAACTCTGTTAACCACGTAATAGAGTTGTATTTTAGCTTCAGTGTTTCATAACTATATTAAATTTAGCGTGGTAAGAAAAACTCGCATTTTACTCCTTTTATTAGGAATCACTTTCACGGTACTGACACAAGCTCAGAACTTTACACGTCATAATTGGTATTTCTCCAACAATGATCAGGCGCTTATTTTCGGGAAAGCACAGGCGGCAAAAGCATTTTTAGAAGACGGCAAAATACCACAAACTAATACTGGTGAAAAATTAACAGCCACCGACCCCACTACTGGCGACCTGCTTTTTTATTCAGACGGAATCAATATTTATGATGCCACCAATGCCATTATGGAGAATGGAACTGGGCTAATTACAGACCCAAATGGTATTCAACCTCTTGCTTTAAGCCCTGTACCTGGTCTCGGAAATGAATCTCGCTATTATATTTTCCATCGCAATGTGGCGGGTGAAGTACTCTACACCTTGATAGATATGAGTTCGCAAGGAAACCGAATTAATGGACCACCCTCTGGAGCTGTTGTAATCGGAAGTAAAAATCAGGTGACAGGAATTATCAATCGAGGCGATGGTATGCTTACCGTGGCATCTGGCGATATGACTCAATTTTGGTTGGTAAGTCAAAACACTTCAAACGGAAATTTCGAAATTCATGAAGTCCCTGTAGCTGGTCAACCATTCGACCCGCAAGGCGCTCCAACAGTTTTAGCAGCCAATGTTCAGGCAGCACATCTGTCATTGAACCCAATGGGTACCCAAATCGCTATTCGCCCAAGCAACAATGTCAATATTCAAATTCTAGACTTTAACCGCGACACTCCCGAATTAATGTTCAACCGTTCGGTGGCCAATTCATTTGTGCCGAACCAAACCTTAACGGGTTCTATTGGTTGGTCCAATGATGGAACGAAACTTTATTTCAGTAGAAACTCAGCTGCTTATGGTAATCTTTTCAGAATAGATTTGGCTGAACCTATGGCTTCTGTAGAACCCGTCTTCAGTAACCCAATAGGTGCTAGCCAAAGCGTAATGCTCGCACCAGACAGCTCACTTTACCATATATATAGAGAAACTTCGGCTGGCCCAAGGTTATTGGCTCGAATAAACCAACCTGATAGTGCCCTTACAGCTTTAGAATATGAGCCTTTTCTTTTTGAGGGAGCAGATCCTGCTTCGAATTATTTTCAGCAGTTTATGCCTCCTGCAGCCATTGGACCAACCGTAACCATTTCAGACGATGGCGACTATTGTATGAACACCCCTGTTCAGTTTTATGTCAATATTGATCCATCTACTGCAATTCCAACTTCTTATTCTTGGGACATTCAACCCTTTGGAATTACCTCAAATGCCATTGCCCCTATTTTCACTTTTGAAGAAGCCGGTATGTACATGGCCACACTTACTGTAGAATTTGATGGCATAGGGACAGTTATGTCCAATACCCTCATGGGTGAAATCATGGAAAACGACATTCAGGTTGACCTTCAAGACACTACTATTTGTGAAGGGGAAACACTGACATTAGACGCAGAACCGCAGAGTGGCGGCCAAGGCCAGCAGGGAGGGGCAACTGGTGGCCCGTTTGAATACCGCTGGAACACAGGAGAAACCACTTCTTCAATTGATGTAACAGACGCAGGTAACTACTGGGTGGTTATTACACCAACTACTGGCTGTCCTATTTATGAAACGGTTGAAGTAAAAGTATATGGTGATGAAAACCCAACGGCCAACATTTGGTATTTCGGGAATGGAGCAGGAATGGATTTTAACGAAGTGGATGGACTGGCTGCGCCCCCGAGAAGTATTACGACCGCACATGCCATGGACGCTCCAGAGGGAACCTCAACCATATCCGATGCCAATGGCCAAGTACTGTTCTACACCAATGGAACAACGGTATGGAATGCTGACAACGGTGTAATGCCAAATGGAACTGGTATTGGGGGAGATTCGACCTCTACTCAATCTGTAGTTATTGTTCCGTTCGAAGATGATGAAACCCTTTTCTATGTATTTACTACAGAAGAAGTCTATGGTGACAATACTTATATGCTTAAATATTCTGTTGTCGACCTTAAAGAAGACAATGGATTAGGAGCTGTAATATCAAAAGACAACGTGCTCTTCACTAAGAGTACAGAAAAACTGATCGCCTTAGAAGGTGGTGGTGGCTACTGGCTAATGGCCCACGAATACGGCACCAATACATTTAGAGCATACCCAATCACTGCTGATGGAATCGGGCAGCCAGTATTGTCTTCTGCTGGCTCTATTCATAGTATTAACGATGCTTTAAGCGGACAAGCAGGAATGAAGTTCTCAGGTGACGGTGCTCGCATAGCGGTAGCCTTAATAGAGGGTTCCGAAGACTATGTAGAACTCTTCAGTTTTGATGGGGGCACGGGAGAAGTAACCGATTTATTATACCAAATTGATATTGGAGAAGGTGGCGCAGCTGCGAACGATCAAATTTATGACGTCCATTTCTCACCAGGAGGCGACAAGCTTTTCGCCACCATGAACAACAGAAATGGCGGAGCACCAGGAGGTCGAATTTTGGAATATAGAATTGACTCTGCCTCTACAGATGCCACGCGATTAGCTTCCAAAGCCAACATCGCCACCAGCGCTACTGTTACCGTAAACTACGGTGCTATACAAACTGGTCCTGACGGGCAACTGTATGTCGCCATGGAAATACCGGGCAACCCTGCTGGAACAGCATTTATTGGTTCTATCAATGCGAATGAAGATACCGCTTCGGTTTCTTCATTCAACCAAATGCAAGTGCCATTAACTACTGGTAATTCACGTTTAGGTCTTCCTAACTTTGTTCAAAACAATGTGAACCCTCCAATGGAGCCTTCGATGTCGGCTCCGGACAGCACTTGTGTGGAAGAAAGAATAGAGCTTTCGGGAGTAGGAACATCCGACATTGACGAATTCCTATGGACCATTATTGACGATGCAAACTTGACCGTATTCAGTGCTTCTGGCCAAGATACCGCTTATGTCTTCCCTCAGGGCCAAGCAGGTAGGTTTGATATTTCACTGAACATTTCAAACCGTTGCGGCTTCGATACTACTTTTGTTCAAACGATTGATGTATTCGATATTCCACCGAGACCAGCCGTACCTACTGCAGTAGTTCTTTGCGAAGGGGTTAGCCGCGATCTCGATGCTTTAGGCGGTGATCCAGACGATCCTACCTTGAGTTTTGAATGGGTCAACAGCCAAGGAACTGTAGTAAGTAATACACGATATTATACGGTTACAGAAGAAGAAATTTACACCATCACGATTACCAGTGTTGGAGGTGGCGGTTGTGTTTCCAGCGCTGATGTTTATGCTGCACCTCCTTTTGAAATTGAGCTACCAGAAACCGCTAACATTTGTGAAGGAGAATCATTGACATTGGATCCAAACGTGAACGCCAACAATTACATATGGTCACGAATTAACCCTGACAACTCTACAACATCACTTCCGAACCAGAGAACAGCCGATGTAGACAGTAGTGTTCCAGGTATATTCACTTATGTTGTCTCCATTGAAGACCCGATTGCACCGGGTTGTTTCGCCAATGATTCAACAGTAGTCACCATCAACGGATCACCGAACTTATCACTAGTAAGCAGTCAGGATGCTACATGCCCACAAGTGGGGCCGAACCCAAATGGTGAATTCGTATTCAACATTGGAGGTACTGGAAATTACAGCTATACAGTAAGTAATGCCGCAGGCGCTACTATAGCTCAAAATTCATCAACAGATGGGCCAAATGATGTGTCAGTAACTGGTTTAGATGGAGGAATCTATTCTGTAAGTGTCGTTGATAATAGTACAAATTGTACCGATGAACTTACAGGCATTGAAATTCAGAATAACAATTTCAATATTGTTGAACCTGTAGTAACAGCCGATGCTACATGTGATACTGCTGATGGAAGCATCACCATTACTTTAGATGATGCTAGCGTTTTCCCTGTAAGCTATGTACTCACCCGAGATGAAGCTGGTTTCACGCCATTACCAGGAAACGCTGCCGTGAATGGCTTTGTAATTCCGGGTCTCGAAGGGGGCACTTACAATATTCAGGTGACTTCTACGGCTTTGGGCTGTACCGCCACCGCTGCGGGCATATTGGTAAACCAGCCAACGGACGTTCAGAATCTGCAAATCTCTGGAACTACTGAGGTGTGTAATGTAAACCCGAGCACAACATTGACTGCAAGCTCTACTGATGGAACAAACTATACTTGGATTGGCCCTAGCGGACCAGCAGGAAATACAGCCAGTATTACAGCAACCGAATCTGGCACCTATACCGTTACAGCAGATGCACCGGGCGTAGCTTGCCCTACTTCTGAATCGGTTATTGTAACTCTTACTATCCAGCCAAATGTACGAATTGAAAGAGTCAGCGGCAGTGAATGCGAAGGGAGTATAGTTCTTGAGGCAGTAATTTTAAATGAAAACCCAAATGCCACCTACAACTTTGCTTGGTCTCCAACAGATGAAAACACTAAACGAATAACTGTTTCCGCTGATGGTACTTATGATGTAACCGTAAGGGAAGCGGGAGATTTAACTTGTACTGGAACAGACACAGAAACGATTGCCTTCCCTGAAGAATTAGAAGCTACATTAAGCTCAAGCCCTGCTTGTGATGACGGACAACCGATAACGCTTACTGTAGATGTTTTGTCTGGCAATCCCAATGCTTTCACTTGGACACGTGATGGCCAAGCGGCAGGAACTGGAAATCCATTAGTAATTAATACCGAAGGATCATATACCGTCACTATTAGCGACAACAGTGGTTGCTCTATTGAGAGAAGTATTTTGATTCGCAGGGCGGTAATTCCTGAAGGACTTTTACCGGACTTAGAGTATTACTGTTCTACTTCATCTAATACACTTACAGTAACAGCTGGTATTGGTTTCGAAACCTATGAGTGGACTCTAGATGGCCAACCATTGTCCAATTCAGACCAAGACTTGACCGTGGCTGCTGCTGGCATTTACCAAGTAACCATGACTACAGCCACGGGCTGTGTGAGAGTGGATCAAATGGAAATCATTGAAAGCTGTGACCCTGTCATACTTGCTCCTAACGTAATTGTGCCAGAAGGTAATCCGCCAAATAATGTATTCTCTGTCATTCCAAATGGCTTTGTGTCTGACTTTCAAATTTTCATTTATAGCCGTTGGGGAGAATTGATTTTCCAGAGCAGTGCTGTAGAATTTCAATGGAATGGCACGTTCAATGGCACATTGGTTCCAATAGGCACTTACCCCTACGTGATTAAATTCAGAAGTAGATTTCAACCTGAAAGAGGCGAATTCGAGCAAAGGGGTGCCGTTACAGTAGTTCGCTAGTCCTTAAAATAATTGCTATTTTCGGGAATGAAACGCTACATTTTCGCCTTATCACTCCTATTCCTTTTCAACATTGCTAAGGCCCAAGAAAAAAAGAGGGCTCGAGATTATGGTGTTGAAATAGGTGTAATGGCTACTGGAAACCTCAATGCCATTACAGATGTGCCGGGTGTAAAAGTTGGTCATCAAACCCTTATTAAAGGAGATAATATTCGAACCGGGGTAACCGCCATTCTACCCCATTCTGGAAATATTTTTCAAAACAAAGTCCCTGCCGCCATATACATCGGAAATGGCTTTGGCAAATTGGCTGGAATCAGTCAGGTGCAAGAACTAGGAAACTTAGAAACCCCCATCATTCTTACAAATACATTGAGTGTGCCAATGGGGATTCAAGGCACCGTAAAATACACACTCGCTTTAGATGGAAATGAAAACGTTCAGTCGGTAAATGCAGTGGTAGGAGAAACCAATGATGGTTATTTGAATGACATTCGAGGAATGCATGTTTCCGAAGACGATGTTATTACTGCCATTGAAAATGCAAAGACGGGCATTGTTACCGAAGGAAATGTTGGCGCTGGAACTGGAACCGTTGCCTTTGGTTTTAAAGGGGGCATTGGCACTTCGTCAAGAAAATTACCCGAATCTTTAGGGGGCTATACCGTAGGTGTTTTGGTGCAAACCAATTTCGGAGGTGTGCTCACTATCAATGGCGTACCAGTGGGTAAAGAACTCGAGCAATTCCCTTTTTCTAGCGCTATCAAAAAAAGCGATGGTTCATGTATGATTGTAGTATTAACCGATGCTCCATTGGACGCCCGACAGTTGGAACGTGTAGCTAAAAGAGCCATGATGGGCTTGGCCAAAACTGGTGGCATAGCCTCAAATGGCAGTGGTGATTATGTTATAGCAGCCTCCACCGCAGAGTTAATGCAGATTCCCTATCAAACTAAAGAGAAATTCGATTCAGGAGACGTACTCAGAAATGACAACATGAGCCCTATTTTCATGGCTACAATTGAAGCCACAGAAGAGGCCATTATCAATTCCCTTTTTATGGCCGAAACCTCTAATGGAAGAGAGGGACATGTCATACAAGAACTACCAATGGAAAAAATTCTGCCTATACTTAAGAAATATGGAGTAATCAAATAAGAGTTGTGATTACACTTTTCCATGGCAAAAGTCCCTTCTGCTTTTCACCAATGAAAATTGATCAATAGATAAGCAAAATTCACAAGCCCTTTCATCCTGATTAACAGCAAGATATATCGCTTTCATCTTCTCTTACCCTCCTTTATTCTTGGGCATTTTTCAACCATATAATATTGTTTTGAGATGACGGACGTTTCTATATCTTTGGCGCATCAATCGGATCCTACTAGTGCCATTATTGAGAAAAACATATCTATTGGTTTTTCTTCTCCTTTTAGGTCATTCTTCCTTTGGGCAGAATGACAGTTGGGGCAGGGAATTCTATGTGAGTTTATTTCCGCACGATGAACCTCAAAAAGACGTTTATTTTCATTTTAGAGCAGAAGAGCCTAGTACAGTAGAGGTCAATTATGCCAATAAACAAAACGTAACTTATGACCTCCCAATTGGCCAGTCAAGCTTTAAGCTAACTGTAGAGCAAGTTAAGCTTATTACAACTTTCATTTCGAATGGAGGTAATGTCAACACTTCTGCGCAAATCATTTCCGACAATAAAATAATCTTCGCCTTTAGTAATTCAAGCGCCTTCAGTGCCGATGCCACTCTTGCTACACCACTAATTTCTGCTGGGCATCACTATATAGTGGCAGATGATTGGGAAGGTGTTCTTGGTGGGCCACCGCCCTATATTAGCCAAGTGAACATTATTGCAACAGGAGGTAAAACAGTCCTGAGAATCATTCAGCCTGATGGTACAGAAAAAGCCTTATTTCTTGATGCCATGTCGACATATACTATTGAATCAACGGGTGACCTTACTGGCTTGGAAATCATTGTATCTAAAGATCAAACGATTGTTCCCAGTAACGGGCCACCTCCTCCTCCCGGTGGCGTAGGCCTGCCTCCTGTTTATTGTAATCCTGTGGTTGTATATACAGGTAGTCAAAAACGTCCATTTGGTTTCTGTCCATTCCCTACATCTGGCAGTCATATTGTGGAGTCACTCTCTCCTCTATCTACTATAGGAACAGAATACATTTTAGCCCCATTAATAGGTAGAGAGGAAAAAAGATACATGTACAAGTATGTCGCAACCGAAGACAATACTACAATAGAAATCACCAATTCTTTTTCCACTACAACAGAAGTACTCAAAAAAGGCAAATTTAAAATCATTCCGGTTGGTCTGGCCTTATCCATCAAAGCCGATAAACCCATTCTGGTAATACAACAGGCATTTGCACAAGACGGCTGCGATGCCTTTTCTCCCTTTAGATTGGGAGAAACTATGGGTTCTCCTTTTTCAATCACCCTCTCTCCTCTTGAACAAGGCATTGAAGAAACAGTGGTGGAGATTGTTGAAACCAAGGATATCATAAACCAGTTTTTGAACATTGGTTTACCCACGGCTGACGTTCCCAACTTTAATATTTCTCCAAGCCCTGGTGTAGTAAATTTCACCGAAATAGGAACCAGCGGTTTCTCCTATGCCTCAGTATCGGTAGAGCCCGGTATTGCCTATCGTCTTAAAGCGGGCACAGGAAAATTTACCGTAACCGAATATGGATTTGGACCAGGGACGAGCTACGGGCAAAACCCTTTTCAAAACTTAAACAACCTTAGCTTTGAGGTATCGATCAACGATCAGCAGCTAGGCACAGTGAGAGAAGATGCTTGTCTAAACTCTGCGCTTGACTTCAGTTTAAACTACCTTAAGCCTGGACTAGAAAACACTTACAACCACATTGAATGGGATTTTGGTGACGGCACTACAGCAGAGGGTCTAAGTGTAAGCAAAACTTACGATGAAGCAGGCATTTTCAGAATTTCAGCCAAAGTTTTTACTGATGAAGACATCTGTTTAACGACACACACTTTGGTTAGAGAAGTGGAAGTTCATGAAATAAAAGCCGAACGGATAGAGGGACCCACCTCACTTTGTCCATTCTCAGAAAACATGGTTTATACCCTAATAAAAGAGGGCGATTATTTTTACAGCTGGGAAGTAATCGGGGGTACAATTGTAGGCCCAGACAACCGAGAAACAGTGACCATTGACTGGGGAGCACCTAACCCTCAAGCAATAGTGAGGGTTTATGTGTCAGACGAGTTTAGTTGTACCATTCCAGCCATAGAGCTCAATGTGGTTCTAGAAGCCAAAGATGAGCTAAATCCAGACCTCCCATTTGGAAGCACCGAAGTTTGTTTTCAAGAAAAAACTAGCCAAACCTATTATACGCCTCAAATTACGGGTGCCTCTTTTGAATGGCACGTAGATGGAGGCACCATTTCCTCTGGTCAAAACACCAGTCAAATTGAAGTAAACTGGACGCAGCAAAATGGAAAAGTATCCTATACTCTATTTCAGAATTCTTGCTTTGGAACTTCCCAGGAGCTTAATGTACTGGTTTACGAAGACCTCACTTTTGATATTCAAACCATAGATCTTTCTTGTTTTGGTGCGAACGATGGTAAAGCCAGCGTTTCAATTCAAGGGGGTAAAGCACCTTATACCATTAGCTGGAGCAATGGTAAAGATTTATCACCTAGTGTAGGTGGTTTGGCAGCTGGAGAATACGAAGTAACTGTAACGGATGAAATTGGCTGTAGCTTGACTAGAACTTTTGAAATCACCTCCCCGCAATTATTGGAAGCAGACGTTCAAGAATTCAAGTTTTGCAATGGAGAAGCAGATGGCATAGTAAGCATTATACCCAGAGGAGGTACTGCCCCATTCACTTATCATCTTTTTGCAAGCACGAGCGCAAGCAATTACGATGTTACAAGTACCGACCCTTTGTTTGACAGATTATTAGCGGGGATTTATACATTAGTGGTTACAGACAAAAACGGTTGTACTTCCAATCATTATGTTGAATTAGTAGACCCAGCACCACTCCTATTAAGTGTCAGTGACAATGTTCCTATTTGCCCGCAACAGCAAGACGGAACGATTTCCGTAAGTGTCGCTGGTGGTACAGCGCCTTATACTTATCAGTGGTCATCCCAGCCAAATGTTAATGCTCCTACCATCTACGATGTAGGCAAAGGAACATATCAAGTAATTGTAACCGATGCCAATGGGTGTACTGTGGCCAAGGAGATTAAAAAAGAAGAAACCTACCCTAAATTATTTGTTCCGAATATCTTTAGTCCAAACGGTGATGGCATTAACGACACATTCAAACCGATATCACCTTGTATTGTCAACTACCAAATCACAATTTTCAACCGGTGGGGACAGCCGATTTTCATCTCAGAAACAGGTGGTGAATGGGATGGCACGCAAGATGGAAAAGAGCTTCCTGCTGGCACCTACATCTATAGAATTGATTACTCCGACCCCATCAACCCCGAATTAGCCGCACAAACCAAAGGCAGGGTAGTGATGTATAAGTAGGTAAACCTCCCTCTTTAGGTTAATTGCTATCTAGAGGAACCTCAAATACGGAGGACCATTCGCCATGACGACACCGCATATCACTTTATCGGCCTCAACAATTCGTTCAAACCTAGCTTTCAACAACTTACATCAAGCCCTTCTCTCTCGTTCATTTTAACTTTGAGTACTTTTCAAACATCCTATATTGTTTTGATATGATAGATGTTTCTATATCTTTATTCTTTCAATCGGATCTTACTAGTGCTATTATTGAGAAAAACATACCTCTTGTTTTTTTTTCTACTTTTAAGCTATTCCTCCTTTGGGCAGAATGATAGCTGGGGTAGAGAGTTCTATGTGAGTCTATTTCCCCATGGGGAACCTGCAGAAATTGAAACTCAAAAGGAAGTTTATTTCCATTTTAGAGCCACAGAACCTAGTAGGGTTGAAGTCAATTTCGCCAATGAGCTGCATGAAACTTATGAGATTCCAATTGGGCTTTCAAGCATTAAATTAACCTCAAGGCAGGCCAATCTCATTACTGCCTTTGTTTCCAATGGCGATAACGTCAATACTTCCGCCCAAATCATATCCGACAATAAAATAATTTTGGCTTTTAGCAATTCAATTGGCTTTAGTTCAGAGGCCACCGTTGCCATGCCACTCATCTCAGCTGGTCATCATTATATTGTAGCCGACCCCTTTGAAGGGGCCCCAGGCGGGGTAGCGCCTTACATTGGTCAAGTAAACATTATTGCCACAGGTGGTAAAACAGTACTGAGAATAATACTTCCTGACCGCACCGAAAAGGTCGTATTTCTTGATGCCATGTCCACCTATACCGTAGAACAGCAAGATGTAAACCTTTCTGGTCTGGAAATCATTGTCTCAAAAGACCAAACAATTGTTCCCGGCAATGGCCCATCTCCCCTCTATTGTAATCCCGTGGTTGTCTATGTAGGTGCTCAAAAGCGTCCGTACGGACAGACAGATTTCCCGGAATATGCTAGCCACATCATAGAGGCGCTTCCCCCTATATCTATGGTAGGAACAGAATACCTTGTAGCTCCATTATTAGGCAGGGAAGAAAAAATGCACATATATACTTATGTAGCCACTGAAGACAATACTACTATCGAAGTAACTACGCCATTTGGCACATCATCGGTAGTTTTTAATAAAGGAAAACAGAGGACCACTCCTGTCGGCTACGGCATATACCTTAAAGCCGACAAACCCATTTTGGTAACACAACAGGCATACTCTCAAGACAGCTCTAATATGCTTTTACCGGTCAAACTAGGTGAAGCCATGGGCTCAGCTTTTTCCATCACTCACTCGTCTTTTGAACAAGGGATTGAAGAAACAGTGGTCGAAATTGCTGAACACAAAAGTATTATTAATCAGTTTTTGAACATAGGAATTGCCACAGTCGATGCTCCCAACTTCAGTATTTCCCCTTATGCCGACCCAATAAATTTTACTGAAATAGGAAACAGTGGCTACTCCTATGCTTCCGTTGCGGTAGAACCCGGTGTTGCCTACCGACTTAAGGCAGGGACTGGGAAATTTACGGTGGCCGAATATGGCTTTGGGCTAGGAACAGGCTATGGCCAAAACCCTTTTCAGAATTTAAATAACCTAAGCTTTGAAGTGGCGATCAACGATCAACAAATAGGCCTTGTGAGAGAAAATTCCTGTTTGAATTCCTCCCTAAATTTTGACTTAAACTACCTTAAACCGGGGCTTGAAAACACTTACAACCACATTGAGTGGGATTTTGGCGATGGCACGACAGCAGAAGGTAGAAGAGTAAATAAAACATATAATGAAGCTGGACTCTACAGAATTTCAGCCAAAATCTATACAGACGAAGACATTTGCTTAACAACCCACACCTTGATTCGGGAAGTAGAAGTTCATGAAATAAAGACTGAAAGAATAGAGGGGCCCACCTCACTTTGCCCATTCTCAGAAAACATGGTTTATACCTTGATAAAAGAGGGTGATTATTTCTACAATTGGGAAGTCATCGGTGGCACTATTATAGGTGCCGACAACCAAGAAACCGTAACCATCGACTGGGGCGCAGCAAATCAAAACGCAATGGTTAGGGTATATGTATCCGATGAATTCAGTTGCGCCATTCCGGGCATTGAGCTTGCTGTGGTATTAGAAGCCAATGACCAACTAAAACCAGACCTACCATTTGGAAATACAGCGTTTTGCTATCAAGAAAGAAGTCGCCAAACCTATTATACCCCTCAAATCACTGGCGCATCCTTCGAGTGGCATGTGGAAGGAGGCTCCATTCTCTCAGGTCAAAATACACCTAAAATCGAAGTAAACTGGACACAGCCCACAGGTAAGGTGTCGTATACCTTATTTCAGAGTTCCTGTTATGGAACATCTCCAGTGCTCAATGTTAACATTTATGAAGAACTTACCTTCGACATTCAAACCATTGATATCTCTTGTTTTGAGGCTAATGATGGTCAAGCCGAAGTGATTATTCAGGGAGGAAAGGCACCTTATTCGATCAGCTGGAGTAACGGAAAAGAATTGGCCCCCAGCGTGGGAGAATTAGCGGAAGGGGAATATGAAGTGACCGTAACAGATGAGATTGGCTGCACATTGACAAAGACTTTCAAAATCACTTCTCCCCAGCCATTGCAAGCCAATGTTCAGGAATTCAAATTTTGTAATGGAGAAGCAGATGGTATCGTGAGCATTATACCCAAAGGAGGCACGGCCCCATTTAGCTATCGTCTTTACGGGAGTGGAGTTGGTAATAGTTATGATGTTACGAGCACTGAACCGATCCATGATGGATTATTGGCAGGTAATTATACTTTAGTGGTTACAGACAAAAATGGCTGTACTTACCTCCATAATGTTGAATTAGTAGACCCAGCGCCACTTCAGCTGCGTGTGTCAGACAATGTTCCAGTTTGCCCCCTTCAACAAGACGGAACGATTTCCGTGAGCATTACAGGTGGTACAGCGCCCTATACTTATCAGTGGTCATCACAGCCAAATGTGAATGCACCCACCATTTATGATGTTGGCAAAGGAACTTATCAAGTAATTGTTACCGATGCTAACGGTTGTACCATTGCCAAAGAAATTAAGAAAGGAGAGACCTACCCTAGGCTATTTCTTCCAAATATTTTCACCCCAGATGGCGATGGTAATAACGACACTTTCAAGCCAATATCTCCTTGTCCTGTAGATTACCAAATCACGATTTTCAACCGTTGGGGAAATCCCATTTTCACATCTGATACTGGAGGAGAATGGGATGGCACTATTGAGGGAAGAGTAATTCCCTCAGGAACCTATGTTTATATGATTCACTATACCGACCCTTTTAACCCTGAAATAAGCAAACAAATTAAGGGCAGGGTGGTGATGTATAAGTAGATGGGCTATAAATCACTATTTAACTTAAACAGAATTAATACAGGGTTTTGCTCATTTTCTAACTCCATTAATGGCCCAACCAGCTCAGGATAATTCACATCAAATTGCTTCCACTCTTCGGGGTATAATTTTTTCAATGCACCGAAAGCTTGTGAGGATAAACTTGCAACATAGCTTCCGTCTGATAACACTGTTTTTGGTGCGTTTATCATTTTGAAGAGTAAGTCTTCCGACACGTCTTTCTCATTAAAGGCATGACCGTTCTTCCTATTATAAATCAAATTTCGATTTCTTCTTTCATGCTTCACTCCCTGAAAAAGAAAGTTTTCATCGTAAAACAAGGCTGTGTTTAGCCAAGATATATCTATCGAGCCCAGTCTATTAAAATTAAATCCATGCGGCCATTCTTGACCATCAAAATCGAACTTGATACTTTGATCGATTTCACCGGTTTCGATATTCAGCAGATGTAAAGTATCAGAAAAAGCATGAGCATAAAACCCTGAACTCTCTTTCCCAACAAAAAGCCCAGAAAAGCCTACAGCGGATTGGATTGATTTTGGGTATGGAAAGTATTTATTCAAAACCTTACCTTTCATATCTGTAATCAAAACATTGTTATAACCTGAAACATCGCTGGGGTTATAGTTGATGTAAAAAGCGAATTTACCATTGCCTAGCATGTTAAATCGGCTTGAATAGAAATCTAGTTTTATTCTTTCCAAGTGCTCACCCGATGTAGCATAAACTTGAATGGCCATTTGGTTAGGACAATACATATAAAGCTTCTTTGAATCCTCATCGATATCAAAATCAACTATCCCTCTATACTCTCCAGGCCCATCTCCTTCTGTTCCTATTTGATATTTAAAATTGCCTTGTGAATCAAACACGAATAGCTTCTGCATCTTCCCATCCAGTACAAAATACTGATCATCAAAAAATTTAACTCGATTAGCGGCCGCCATAAGTAGGTCCTCATTCGTCTCAAGCGAAACAATTTCTATGCTCTTAAAGAGCTGCTGACTGGCTACTGGCTCCTTCAAGTTTGGTTTGCCGCCATTAATAAGAACAAATCGTTCGTTTTTAATTTCAGGCTTTGAGCAGCCAAAAATGGTCAATGTGATTAGGAAGAGCCCCCAAGCTTTATAAGTCATAGTTCTATGTTTAATTTATCAAAATGATGGCCCCTTTTAGTTAAACCCAAATACATCAAATACCAACTGATCTTCATCAGGCTGATAATCAATTTGCTTTGAAAGGTGCAAACCTTCTTTACTTACAAAAGCTGTTTCGTACTCATACATTCCTTCAGGCAAGTCCAGCTCATCCATCTTTTCAAAATTTGAGTCCGAGACGATGATAGAAAGCTTAAAGCCTCTTCTCCCTTTCTCATATTGTTGAGCCGTTCTTTCATGGAGAGAAATTCGATAATAGACATCCTTGTAAGGGTCATAAATGAAGTTCATATAAAAACCTTGCATATTGGTAAGGGAGGAAAGTTCATTAAAACTATAGCCATACAAAGTAGGCGTGTCTCTGCGCTTAGGGAGCGGCTTCATCTCTCCCATGTATTCAGATTTTACCGACTTACTTTCTTGAATGCTATCCAAATCGCTGACCGAGACAATGTCTATTTCTGGATTTTTAGTGTAACTCAAACTGAACTCTTGAGTGTTAGGGTTAAATGCCAAAGAAGAGGAAAAAGGAGTATAAACTCCCCAGAAATTATTCAACATTAAAGGTTGCGGAAGCGAATGATACTCCCTTTCTCCTGTCTTTAAATTCAACTCAATCATATAGATCAGTCGCTGATCATCAAAAGGATTTGCTCCTGCATTCTGGACAGAAATAAAAAGTCGATCACCATTTTTGAAAGCTTGGGAAAGGGGTGACACCATCATGTGAAACCCTTGTTTTGACTGTTCTTCACTATCTTCCCCTATTCCAACATCATAGGAGCGTAATTTCTCACCTTTAGCATTCATTAAGTGTACTCTACTTTGCCAATGATTAAAAAAGAAAATGGAATCTGAGTTTTGCATAAAGTGCCCCATGTTCGTAATTGTCCCAATTCCGTCTGGTCCATCTATTTCAAAGCTAATTTGCTTATCTATTTGACCAGTTGCATAATCAAATACATTGACGCTGGCATTTAAATGGTTAAAGATGGAAAGCTTGGTAGTTCCATCTTGTTCAAAAGTCAAAATAGATTGGTTAAAAAGCGCCAGTGTACTGTCTAGAAAAAAGACCTTCTCCCCTACTTTTTCAAGCTTAAACTCACGAAGATCAACTTCACCTCCGTTTACTTTTTCCTTAGGAGAGGAACAACTCCAAAAAATTAGAAACAGCACGATTAAAAAATACTTCTTATCTGAATTCATGATTTGAAAAAACATTCGACTAATATTTAGGAGTGGTAATTCTGTTTTAGCGCTTAAACTTAAACGACATGATCATCGGGTTTTCAGAGGCCAAGGCCTTTTCAATGGATTGACTACCCTTTATGGTCTTCTCAAATTCAGGATTTTTGGAAAGAATGTATCTGAGATCATCAGCATCAATGGCCGCATAAACGCGTTCGTTCTCAACCAAGATTGGAAGAATGGAGTCTTGTAAACCCTCGCCTATTTGAAGATCTAGATACTGAGCCTTCCCTGAGTTTCTATCTATCACCACGCCCATTGTTCGGTAAGTAGGCAACATTGTCATTTTACCAAAAATCCAATTGTCAGATTCTATATTCGTAAAATAGATCAATGCCTCGGCCTTCCCTTTCAGGTTAGATTGAAATTCATAGAACTCGTTATCAGTCTCTAATCCGTTGGCAAAATGCCAATACTTACCAAATTCAAATCGATAAGCTGGACTTGCTTTATGTTCAGGGGAGATACTATATACAGTATCGCTAAAGCCAGGTCTGTAATGTATGTCTCGGCCGACTTTACTAAAAACAACTGTATTTCCCAGTAGCAAAGATTTTGGTTTTTTAAATGGCACTAAGCCTATTTCTAAATCAAAATTCGCATTGGTTGCAATCACATTCGCACGAACAGTGTCATCTACCAATGTGTAATTAGCATTGAATAAATATCCATCTCCTTGTACAGTAAAATGAGCTGCCGCAAAGCCCAATCGCATTGCTGAGTCATAGCCCCAGTCTTTCGTCCACTTAGTAATTCGTTGACGCTTGCCGTCAAGCAACAAAACTTGATCATCCATAACCATTAAATCAGTAATGGATGAATATTCCCTCGGCCCCATTCCTCGCTCCGATAAGTGAGAAATATACTTCCCATCTTGATCAAAGCGTATGGCTTTTCCATGACCACCCGTCACAATGATCAATTCATCCCCATCGGGAATAATTTTATCCACATACCCAAACATCGAGTTTTCACTTTCTTCCAAAACCGTAATTTCTACATCCGAAAGAATATCAAAAAAAGAGGTGAGTTCGGCATCCAAGTCTATTTCATAAACTTTTAAGCCGGTGTTTGATTCTTCCTTCCCCCCAACACAGGAGGAAAAAATAACTGCCAAGAAAAGCAATTTGGCGTATTTAAAATTCATCTTATTAATAACGTTGACTATATACCATCCTAATAATACATTATAAATACACATTTAAAAAATAGACGCCTCACATATTCTTGTTTTGTTCGGCTAAGGATTAGAAAGACAATATGGTCAGCAGAATCACTTTCCGCACTTGGTATTTCTGCCACCCTGTCACCTCTTCCTGCTTGGTATGGCCTTTGTCTTATGGCACTTGGATTAAAAAAACTGACAATAAGCCATGCAAGAAAAAGGTACA
>TARA_R110001599_G_scaffold149835_2_pt1 | contig 26797 bp, 18 predicted proteins | sample TARA_R110001599 | Tara Oceans TARA_R110001599 (sample SAMEA4398360) | marine metagenome | biome: Polar Biome; feature: [MES] marine water layer (ENVO:01000295) within the mesopelagic zone...; material: water (ENVO:00002006), including particulate matter (ENVO:01000060) such...
TTTTAATAAAGAAAGGGTGGTCAGCATCCGTATGACGAAGGAAATGACTGAAAGACCTCAGGTATTTATGCAAGAAGTAAGGAGTATAAGCGGTGTAAAAGGAGTAACTACTGGGCCGCTTCCGGGCGGTGCCTCTGGTTTTAGCACCTTGGAATATCAAGGTAAAACAGTGAAGGACATATCGAGGGTTGATACAGATGAAAACTTCATTCCAACACTGCAAATCCCATTGTTGGAGGGGAGAAATTTCGATCCTCTAATCGCATCTGATGTTGAGAATTCAATCATTATTAATGAAAGTTTAGCTAAGAAGTTGGAATTGAAAAATCCAATAGGAACAACCTTAGTTATGAATGGAGACAATGTTAGAGTTGTTGGTTTAATTAAGGATTTCCACATTATGGGCCCCATGACCCCGGTAGGAGAGCTGATTTTAAAGCCTAGGATTAGCGGAAGAATTGACAATTTATTGATCAAAGTAAACGCTCAGAACATGGCCAGCACCTTAGGCCAGATTGATGCAGTTTGGGATCAATTTGATTATAAGGATACTTATCAATATCAGTTTTTAGATGATGCTTATGAGGCCAAGCTAAGTGAATTGCAACGCCTTACTTTAATCATTAACGGAGTTACTACTGCTATTGTGGTCATTTCCCTCTTTGGGCTATTCTCTTTGGTTGCCTTTCAAACTTCACAGCGAATTAAGGAAATAGGAATTCGAAAAGTGCTTGGTGCGAGTGCAAATAACATCCTTAGTATTTTAGCTAAACCCTATGCATGGCTGATTCTTTTATCGTCTCTGGTGTCCATACCATTGGCCTATTATTTTATGGGCAACGCACTCAATGGATACCCGAACAGGATTGATTTGGGCGCGTCATTTGGAGTCATTACAGTGATCAGTATTCTCGGTTTTTCAGCACTGGTTTTACTGAGTAGAACCATTTCAACAATTAGAACGAATCCCGTGGATATTTTGAGAAACGAGTAAATGGGTAATGAATTAATGAGATAATGGATTAATGAAATAAGGTTGGGAGACCGAAGACGGGAGTCAGAAGTGGGTTTTCGTTTTCACCAATGACCAATAACCAAAGAGCTATGTTAAAGAACTATATCACCACCACGCTAAGAGGAATAAAGAGAAACAAGGTATTTACATTGATCAATCTGACAGGTCTTTCAGTGGCCATGGCCTGTTTTATTTTGGTTGGGCTGTATGTCCGGTACGAACTTTCCTATGATCAATTCCATGAGGATGTAGAGGATATTCATTTAGTTAAAATGAAGAAGACCGAACGGTTTGGGGGCTCTTACGATCCATTTTTGCCACCCATGTTGGGCAAGTTGATCAAAGACGGAACCCCAGGGTTGGAAGAGGTAACTACCACCGTAGCTGGGGCTGGAAGTATGTATGTTGTTAAAAACGGGACGGATTACATACGAGAGAATTTTTACACCATAGAAAGCTCCTTCTTCAATGTTTTTACATTCGCGATTCTTTACGGGGATAAGTTTAATGTATTTGATGAACCAAATTCAGTAGTGATTTCGAAGGAAATGGCCTTAAAGTACTTCGGTGTAGAAAATGCAATTGGCGAAACGCTGTTGGTAGATGGTAAAGGCGATTTCAAAGTGACTGGTATACTGAAAGATTTTCCCAAAAACTCTCAGTTCCAACCTCATTTTTCTTTCTCATTGAACGATATGGAGAGCTTAGATTCATGGGGGTACAACACGTTCTTTATTTATATCAAAACACTACCTAATAGTAATCTCACTGAGATAAGAAAACGAATCGCTACTATATACAATGCTAACAAACCCGAAGAAGCAATGTATGAAGGGACAGAGGCAGAGTTGGGAGCTTTTGCGAATTCATACTGGCAGTTATCAGGCAGTGGAGCATCTTTGAACAATCGCGATAGAGGATTGGGAGCGAATAAGGACATCATTTATTTATGTTCAGGTTTAGCTATTCTTCTACTCTTTATTGCCTTGGCCAATTACGTAAATATGGCGACTGCGAAAGCCATGGAAAGAGCGAAAGAAGTAGGGATTCGTAAAGTCAATGGGGCTACTCAAAATCAACTGATCAAACAGTTTTTGGGCGAAACGCTCTTTTTCGCCTTGCTCTGTTTGGTGGTGGCCGTTATCATGGTGGAAATCCTTTTACCTTCAGTATCCCAAATTATGGGCATTAGTCTAAAGATGGATTACGAAGACCTTACCATTTTGGGCTACCTATTGGCTTATGCATTGTTATGTGGTCTTTTGGCTGGTATTTATCCTGCGGTACTATTGTCTCGCTTCAACCCCGTGAAAGCGCTAAAAGGACAAAAACAGCATGGTCATTCTCGTTTTTCTCATCGAAGTGTTTTGCTCTTTTTTCAATTCACTATTTCGGCCTTTATGATCATCGTACTTTTGGTGGCCAATAAGCAGATCAATCATTACATCAATTTCGACCTTGGTTTTAATAAAGAAAGGGTGGTCAGCATCCGCATGACGAAGGAGATGTCTGAAAAGCCTCAGGTGTTTATGCAGGAGGTAAAGAATATTAGCGGGGTTGAAGGGGTAACAATGGGGCCGCTTCCGGGAGGTGCTTTCGGTTTTAATACATTAGAATTTGAAGGAAAGATTTTTAAAAATGTCCCTCGGGTTGAAACCGATGAAAACTTCACCACAATGCTTGAAATCCCCTTATTGGCGGGTAGAAATTTTGACCCTGAAATTGTATCTGATTTCGACAATTCAATCATAATTAATGAATCCTTAGCCAAAAAACTCGAATTGGAGAATCCAATAGGGGCAACGCTGATATTTGAAGGAAGTACCAAAAGAGTGATAGGCTTGATCAAGGATTTCCTCATTACGGGCTCTATGTCGACAGCGAGGGATCTGATGTTAACACCGCTACTCAGTGGAAGGGTCAATAATCTATTGATCAAGGTGAATGCTCAGAACATGGCCAGCACCTTAGGGCAGATTGATGCAATATGGGATCAATTTGATTATAAGGATTCGTATCAATACCAGTTTTTAGATGACGCTTATGAGGAAAAGCTAAGTAGACTGCAAAACCTGACGTTAATCATTAATGGAGTCACCACTGCAATTGTGGTTATTTCCCTCTTTGGCTTATTCTCTTTGGTTGCTTTTCAAACCTCACAACGCATTAAGGAAATTGGCATTCGAAAAGTGCTTGGTGCGAGTGCAAATAACATCCTCTTTATTTTAGGGAAACCTTATGCTTGGTTGATTCTTTTATCGTCTCTGGTGTCCATACCATTGGCCTATTACTTTATGGGCAATGCACTCAATCAATACCCAAACAGGATTGATTTAAACGCCTCGTTTGGAGTCATCACAGTGATCAGTATTCTCGGTTTTTCAGCATTGGTAATACTAGGTAGGGCACTTTCGACCATTAGAGCCAATCCAGTGGATATTCTGAGGAACGAATAGGTCGGTCAATAGTCAATGGACATTGGTCAATAGTTTGAGTTGGCTGATGACTGATTTACCAATGACAAATGACAAATGACCAATTAACTAATAAACCAACAAGCCATGCTACGAAACTACATCAAAGTTGCTTTTAGAAATTTGAGAAGAAACAAGCTCTATGCAAGCCTGAACATCATTGGGCTGAGTATCGGTTTGGGCTCATTCTTTATCATCTACCTTTTTCTTCAGAATGAATTGTCCTATGACCAGTTTCATGAAAAGAAGGACAGGATTTATAGGGTAGTCGAGATTAACGAGAAAGATACAGGGGAGGAAAAATCAAGTGGGCTGACTTCCGCTCTAGGGCCTGTAGCAAAAGATGAAATTCCAGAAATAGAAGCTTTCAGCAGGCTAGATAACCGCCAAATGAGTGTTGTAGTCAAAGGAGTTCAAGATTCTATCGGACGCGTAAATAGTGCGGCCATTGATCCAGGTTTTTTAGAATTCTTCGACCTTGATTTTGTCGCTGGCGATGTATCAGGCGCACTAAAGACTCCCAATTCAATGTTAATCAATGAGTCAAAAGCCATTCATTATTTTGGTAATGCTAACGAGGCAATGGGCAAGGTGGTTAAAGTGGGTCGTGTTGATTTGATCATTGACGGGGTGTACAAAGACCTACCAAATACCACTTCGATTAAAGCGGAAATAATTGCATTACACACCACTGTGAATGCTTGGAGAGGAGAGAACGGCTTTAACCAGTGGAGGGCAAGTTATGGAGACCAAACTTACTTTTTGCTCAATAAAGAAGCTCAAATAGAGGAGGTAGAATCAAAGCTTAATGATCTTTATAAGGCTAATAAAATGAGTGAAACTAGACGTGCGACACTACAACCATTAGCCGAGGTGCATTTTTCATTAGATGTAACAGGACGAGTAACTGAAAAGACAGATCGTCAATACATTTTTATTTTCACGCTTGTTGCGGCATTCATACTCATTTGCTCTGTGTTTAATTATGTTAGCCTTGCGCTTTCTCAATCTATTGAGAGAACTAAAGAAATTGGCGTAAGGAAAGTGTCGGGTGCCAGGAATAAAGAGCTCTATACTCAATTTTTGATTGAGTCTGTCATTCAGGTGTTTTTCAGCTTCTTGGCATCAATTATTTTGGTTGAGTTATTACTCCCTCAATTAGAAAATCTTATAGAGAGAAGTTTAGCCATCAGTGTTTTGGGACAGCCAGGCTTTCTGGTTAAAGGCTTAGTGTTTTCTTTGATTATTGCCTGTCTGTGTTCTCTTTACCCGGCCTATTTAAGCACACGACTAAATGTGGTAAAGATTTTTAAAAACACATCGAGTAATTTTTCAACAAAGAGACTAATAGGTGCGGTTAGTATTTTCCAAATCGTAGTTTTCATCGTGCTCATTTGTGTTTCGTTTACGGCCAATCGTCAGATGCAATTTATGCAGAATGAGAATCTTGGTTTTGATAAAGACCAACAACTGGTTTTGAACTTGATGGGAAAAGTGAGTGGCGAGGTATTTATCAATGAGGTTCAATCTCTTTCAGGAATCAAGTCGGCCAGCCTAGCAAGCTCAATACCAAGTAGAGCATCAGGATGGGGGCAGTTCAACGATTATGACTTTAGATTTCACAATTTTGATATTGATGAAAATTATCTTGAAACCTTAGGAATGACTTTGGTTGAGGGTAGAAATTTTGTTTTCGAAGACACAGACTCATCCAAGATAGTGATGGTAAATGAAACAGCTGTTCAGAAACTTGACTTTGAAGGTTCCGCAATTGGGAAAACAATAAGACGAAATCAGGAGGACTTAAGGATTGTGGGTGTTGTAAAGGATTTTCACTTTGTGTCTAAAAAGGAACCCGTTGAAGCCACGTTATTTGAACCCTTAAAAAAAGGAGCCTATTCATTGCTTGTATTAAAGCTTAATGGTCAAGAATTGGCTTCAACCATGGAGGAGATAAAGAATATTCATAAAGAATTGACAGATGGTAAAGAGGCCAGTTTCTTCTTTCTAGAAGACCAAATTAACTCCCAGTACAAACAAGAAAACGTGATGATTACCATGCTGAACACATTTACAGTGATTGCCGCTTTGGTGGCTTTTATTGGCTTGTTCGGTATTGCAGGTTATTCGGTAAAACGTAGGTTGAAGGAAATGGGCATTCGCAAAGTGCTGGGGGCGGGCTTCTTGAGTATTCAGAAAACACTGAATGTATCAAGCGTTTGGAAACTACTGATTGCGGTGGCTATTGCTGTACCCGTAGTGGTGTATTGGATGGACAATTGGCTTAGTTCTTTTGCTTATCGAATTGAAATGCCTGTTTTCCTGATCTTCGGAGCTATTGCCGTTGCCTCCATTGTGATTTTCATTACTGTTTCCATTCACAGCATAAAAGCTTACCTAATTAACCCTGTAGAGATATTGAAGGATGAATAAGTCAGTCAATAGACATTGGTCAATAGTTTGAGTTGGCCAACGCCCAATTAACTAATAAACCAATACGCTATGTTACGGAACTCTATAAAATCAGCCTTTACTAACCTAAAAAGAATCGCAGGAGTCTTTATGATTGTACTGCTATTCGTAGTCATCGGCTTTAAAATGCTTCAATTCAGCAAAACAAATCCGGTTGAAGTGTTGAGGAAGGAGTAGGAGAGTAGGAAGTCAGAAGCCCACTCTTAACCAATAACCAATACACGAATAACTCAAGGAGGCATGGATATAAAAAAAGCGACTATCACTAGTCGCTTTTTTTATGGTATTAGAAATAAGCTTATTTCTTAATGATTTTAATCGCAGGGTCGTTCTTTTTAACACCTGGAGTTCTATTTAAGAATTCGTCATACAATCTGATTTGCTGAGAAGTCATTGGTACTTTATAACCGTCAATGAACAAGTCAGTAATCTTAGTAGCAGTTTCAAATGGATCGCCAGTAGAAACGAATACGTTTGCTTTCTTACCTACTTCGATTGATCCAATACTATTAGAAACGCCTAAAATCTCAGCTGCATTAATTGTGATTGCTTTCAATGCTTCTTCTCTACCCATTCCGTAAGAAGCTGCGAAGCCTGCATGGTAAGGTAAGTTTCTAACATTTTCAGTATCACCAGTACGCAAGGCTACTTTAACACCTGCAGCACTCATGATTCCTGGGTTTGCATAAGCTGCATCATAGTTATCAGAACCACGCGTTGGGATTGCTTGAATAGGGCCAGCAATTACTGGAAGCTTAGATTTAGCAATTTCATCGGCAACTCTCCAGCCTTCAGAAACACCAGTGATAACAACATCCTTGTAACCTCTAGATTTCACCCAATCAATAACAGCAAGGATATCCTTAGCAGCATTGGCTTCGATGAAAAGTTTCATCTCACCTTTAACAACAGGCACCAAAGCTTCGATTTCAGGGTAATTTCTTACGTCACCTGAATTCTCAATTTTAGCATAAAGCTCTGCTTTGTCCCAAGCATCGTTTACTTGCTTTAAAGCTCTTTCATTGGCTTTTGCTTGCTCTTCAGGAGATCTTCTTCTGAAACGACCTCCACCAGCGGTAGAAGGGAAGTTCATGATGATTCCTTTTGCACCAGCATACATTTGATCTGGAGTGTAGCCAAACAAGTTGATTGCAGCAGCTGTTCCAGGTAAGAATCCTCCGCTAGGAGTAGTCCATACTGTAGTAACACCACTTACACGGGTTACTGGAATAACAGCAGAATTTGGGTTTACAGCAGTTAAGGCCTGCATTTGAGGCGTTAAAGCTCCACTTTCACTGAAATCTTGAGATACGTCAATACTACCGATCTCTGATAAACCTACTTTAGTACCAGAATCAATCATACCTGGGTAAATCTCTTTTCCCTTGCAGTCAATTACTTCAGCATCATCTGGAATAGAAATATTGGCACCAACTGCCTCGATGATACCATTGTTGATAATCAAAGTACCGTTCTCAATAATACCGTTGGTTACAGTATAGATCTTGGCATTTGTAAGAGCGAATTTACCCGCTCGGGCTTTCATTACTTGGTCGTCTTCTTGCCCAAAAGAAAGAAGGGGAACCATTAAAGCGATTATGAGTATTTGGAATATTCTTTTCATAGCTACTTTCTATTTTTTGTTGGAGAATAATGCCTCGAAACTAACTACGCCTTCTTCCATGCATCTGTCTTCATCAAGACGATTGAAAATAGTGATATTTTCAACAGCTTCTTCAGGGTTAACATAGATACGTTGGTCAGCTACATCATTGGCTCTATCAAAGTATTTTACACCATCCACGAAAGTCATTACTGGAATAGCGTAAACAGATAGGGGATGACCTTCAAAGATTGCGATATCAGCATCTTTTCCTACTTCAATTGAACCAACTCTATTGTCGATACCTAATTGTTTGGCAGGGTTTAATGTGATTAAAGAAAGGGCTTCATCATCGCTTAAGTCGCCATACTTCTGCGTTTTAGCAGCTTCATGGAATAAGTGACGAATCAATTCACCAGAATCAGAGTTGATAGAAGTCAACACACCATTTCTTGTAAGAATAGTAGCGTTGTAGGCTGTAGACCAGTATACTTCTAATTTGTAAGCCCACCAGTCAGCGAAAACTGAAGCACTTGCTCCAAATTCAGCCAATTCAGAAGCTACTTTGTACGCTTCGTTAGCGTGCTGGAAAGTAAGTTTCTTGATACCGAAATCTTTGAAGACTTTCAACAACATATAAATCTCGTCTGCACGATAAGAGTGGCAATGCACCAAAACTTTACCATCAAGAATATCAACCAAAGTCTCCATTCTTAAATCATACTCTGGAGCTACTTTTCTTGGGTTTTTGTCAGCCTTATAAGCGTTCCAAGTGTTTCTGTAAGAAATTGCATCATTGAATGAATTTCTCAACATAGCCTCAACGCCCATACGGCTTGAAGGCTGAATACCGCGAGAACGACCACCTCTAGTTGGGTTTTCACCCAAAGCGAATTTGATTGTTCTTGGAGCATCTTCGAATTTCAATTCTTCAGGGTTAGAAGTTCCATAACGAAGTTTTAAAGTTTCGCTTTCACCACCAATTACGTTGGCAGAACCGTGAAGTGCGTGCGTAGAAGTTACACCACCAGCCAATGCTCTGTAAATAGAAACATCGAAAGGATCGATAACATCGCCCATATTTACTTCAGCAGTTACTTGGCTAGTGCCTTCGTTTACTGAGCTAAGTGCAATATGAGAGTGTGCATCGATAATTCCAGGCATAATAAACTTACCTGTAGCATCAATCTCCTGAACTCCGTTTGGAGCTTTAAGATTCTTTCCAATTCTAGAGATTTTACCGTCTTTAATGAGAACGTCTGTATTGGCCAAAGTTCCTTTGGTAATGGTCAAAACGGTTCCGTTCTTAATCAGCACATCTCCCTTCTTTACCTGAGCTTCTGAAATAAAGCCTGTAAAGAGAATGAGTGTTAGTATTAAAATATTTTTTTTCATGTTTTCAGATTTTATTGGCCATCATCTTTAGTAGCGCTCATCGGAGTGGAGAAATTGAAGGCAGACACAGTAACCTCAGCATCGTATTGCTTTCCTGTTACAGTTCCAGAAACAATTAATTCAACAGATTGACCTCCTGCGTCAATCATGAAGATAAAACTAAGCGTACCATTGGCAAAAGTTACTTCTTGCAAGTTGGCATCAGGGGCACCGTCATTGTTGGTCATTTTGCCAGTGTAGGTACCGCCATCTTTCGCGAAAGTCATTTTACCAGTAGAGGCACCATTAGGTGTTTCAAAGTTATAAGACCAAGTCCCAACAATTGGGTCGTTACCAGCAGCAGCTCCTGCTCTGTTACCATTTCCGGCTGCACTTTTCTCTTTGATTTCGAAGTCATACTTGTCACCATCCACAAACATGAATTTGATTTGTGAATCTTTAGTGAAGTAAGGGGCGTTGCTCACCATAATATTGGCGATTTTACCAGCTTCTACTGTTCCTGTTATTTTATCAATTCCTAAAAGACCAGCAGCATTTGTTGTAAGTGCAGCAAGTGCGTCACTTTCGCTCAAACCATTTTCTATCATGGTCAATAAGTTGGCCTTTACTTTAGTACTAGTCACATCAAGTGAAGAAAAACCAAATTTCACACCTGAAGTGGCAAGAGAAGCCGCTTGACCTACGTATTTTTTGTAGAAGTCCACTTTTCTAGCTTCTAATCTTTTAGTTTCTTCTGTCATTTCATCTAAATCTTTTCCTTTCGCTTCTTTCGGAGCATCAGGTAAATCTAGAGACAAGAATACGCTAGTACCATTGTCTTTAAACATTTGGCCTAAATCCCATGCTTGTTTTACATTACCAACCATCAGTTTAAAACCTAGGTCTTTTTGTAATCTCATGGCTCTTTGAACTTCCAATACACCAGCTACATCAAACATTACTGGTCGTTGTTTGCTTACAACAGGGAAGAAAGCTTCAGTTACTCTGTCTCTTTCTGGTCTTTCAATACCACTTGGGTTTTGAGCATAAGAATCATAATGCTGTTTGTTGTTTTCGGCATTGCGATAAAGGTTTCTCCATTTGGCCATAATACCCAATACGTTGCCTGGATAAGCACCCGGAGCACCTGCAAACTGAGTAAACATCGAAACATCTTTAGATAGCACAAGCTCATCTGCGTGTTTCTTATCTCCCAAAAGGATGATAGAACCTGAGCCTGGAAGCATTCTTCCAAAAGGCACAGAATGAGAGATTGCAAATCCTTCTTTTCTCATTGAAGCAATAGTATTGCTTGCAACATCCAATTGATCTAAAAGACTGTGCTCTGGAGTTATACCAGCATAATCGTTTGGAGGATCTGGGCTGAAAAGGTCATTTGGACGTGGTGCGTTTTCAGGGCGTTTTGCTCCTGTGTTAGCCAGGCCGTCAATAAAGCCAGCATAAACAAACATGTCTTTGCCGTCAATTACCTGTGCATCCGTAGGTACCGTTACATTGGTGCCAACTGCCTGAATTAGGCCATTTTTAATCACTACGGTTGCTCCTTTTAACTCCTTACCAGGTGCTTGAATCACCGTTGCATTGGTGATGGCGAAGGTTCGGGTTACTGCTGATTCTCCGGTTGGATCACTTTGAGCATTTAAGCTCACTGTGCTTACCGTTAACAGCATAAGGAAAACCGCGCGAATGGTTTTCGTAAGTAGTAGTTTCATTCTTAGCGCTTTGAATTGTTGAAAATTAAAAACCTAATATATAAGAAACTACGGCACTTTTTCAAAGCCAAATATAGGAGTGGTAAGATTCCAATTCGAAGACATCCATAATTGATATTATTCTTCAATTGGAAGGTCAAATCTGTTGTTAACTGTATTTATGATCGTTTCATTCAAATGATGACTACGTGTCAAGCCTAAACGTATTTTCACCTTAGATCAAACAAAAAGGCCGTCTCAGAATTTTCTGAGACGGCCTTTTTAAAGAATCGTAAACCTATTTACTTCGGATCAAGAATTTCAGCTATTCTATCTAGTAGGTCATCCAAGTGAATAGAACTGGCCTTGTCTGTAAACTTGCCTTTGCTGCTCTTTATTTCCTGCTGAAGTGCTTTCAATTCAGATTTCACTACTGGGCGGATATCCGATTGTGCAACATTCACCTGTCTTGCTTGGAATGAGTTTGAATCAGTGGTCATTAAGGACTCAAGCTTTTCAACAAACGATCTCTGTAGGTTTCTACGGTAAGTATCAATTTCGCTACCTGAAGTAAGCTCAGAAAACAAACCTTTTCTCATATCACCAAAAAGTTGATAGATGGTATAGGTGTTTCTTCCCTTAAATGCTTCTGCTTCAATTAATCTTTGTGCTCTAGTGGGGTCCAACACTGAATTAAGGAAAGAAGATTGGGTTCCACTGATACGATTTACGGCACCATAGTTTTCAAGTCTTCTAAGTAACTCTTCATCAAGTAACCATTCAGGCGTACTGAAAGCATATTTCTGCATCCATGCCATTGCTTCCTTTTGATAGGCTTCTGGAACTACATTAAATACTGCACCCGACTGATCGGTTGATTTCAAATCTTCAGTAATACCACCAATTACGGTAGTTACATGCCCTGTGAAACGTCTCCACTGGCCAATGATCTCACCATAAATTTCATTGGTTTCAGTATAATCTTCACCAGCTGTAGTGGTCCAAGTCAATAAGTTAGGCACTACCTTTTTGAGGTTCTCCATTCCGTACATACTTGCCATTACAGCATTGTCTCCTAAATCTTCGGTTTGTGCTTCTGGGTTACTTCCATTACTACTTCCAAAACGATACATTCTGTCATTAGCTTTTTCCATTATCCAGCTGTCCAAAATGCTCGACTCCGCCTGAGGCGTATTCGCTGAAGGAATAACTCTATATCCCCAGTTGATGGAATACTTATCGTATGGGCCAATTTTACGGATAAAGCGGGTAACACCATCTCCAGGCTGTGCGATGTAATTTACACGGGCATAGTCCATGATTGTTGGTGCTACACCATATTCTTCAGTAAACTCAGGGTCTCTTAATTTTTCAACTGGGTAGGCTGAACTTGCTTTCATATTGTGAGGTAAACCTAGTGCATGGCCAATTTCATGGGCAATTACTGCTCTCATCATTTCACCAATCTCATCTTCATCTACATCAAAGCTTCTGGCCAAAGGATTGGCCGCTCCAGTTTGAATCATGTACCAGTTTCTATATGATCTTAAGTGGTTGTGGAACCAGACAATATCACTTTCAATAATTTCACCTGTTCTTGGATCAGCAGTGCTTGGTCCAACAGCATTTCTTGTCATGCTGGCTACATAGCGTACCGTTGAATAACGTGCATCTTCTGGTGACCAATCGGGATCTTCTTCTTTGCTTGGAGCCTCTTTGGCTAGAATGGCATTTTTAAATCCAGCGGCTTCAAAAGCTACTTGCCAATCTTCAATTCCTAGTTTAAACCACTTTACGAATCTTTCTGGAGTAGCAGGATCTAAGTAGTAAACAATGGGTTTGATAGGCTCCACCAATTCTCCTCTTGCATAAGCTGCAGGGTCTTTTGGCTCTAATCTCCATCTTTTTAAGAAGGTTTGTTGATCACCTTTTAGCTTTAGAGAGCTATAATTGATATTGCTTTGAGTAAACCAACCAACACGCTCATCTGCCAATCTTGGCATCATTTTGTTCTCTGGTAGTTTAATCATCGATTGACTTACTTCAACAGTCATTAAGCCGATTTCTGAATCTGACGGTGGTCTTCCTGCATCATAGGTCATTACCTGACGAACTTCCATATTCATTGGAAAACTCTTTACCGAGGACAAATAACTTTTTTCAGGATCAAGTCTACGTACCTGAAACTGAGTGCGCATTCCATTGCTTATGGCGCTAATGGCTTTTGTGTCTTGGGTGAAGAATTTACTTACATCAATCAAATAGGCAGAGGAATCATTGGGCTGACCTTCAATTTTGAAGGAACCAATAATAGGAGATAGATTATTATTGGCCACAGATTTGGAAATGGCGTCTATGCTATCGGCTACATTATTAAATGATATGGACCGAAGAAAAATGTTGTCATTTACCTTTTCCCATATTACTACTTGCTCATTCATTTTCCAGCCACTGCCTATAAAGCCACCGAAATTTTCTGGTACTGCTACAACGCGTGTAACCCAAAGCATGTCTTTGCCCAATTCTTTCTTTGGAATTTCGAACATGACCTTATCATCCTTTTGATAAAGCTTGAAAATTCCTTCGTCTTCAGTAAGTCCTTTTACAAGGTCTGAGTAACCTTTTTCTTTTTTCTCTGGCTTAGTTTCAGGAGCAGCCTGCTCCGTAGTAGTTTCGTTCTTTTTTCTCTGGGCCTGTAAGTCCTCGGGCAAGCTGCCGATTGCGGCAAAAGCCAAGGCCAAGATTGCAGTGCTTCGTAATTTCAGTTTCATAATAAAGTGGTTAAATGAATTTTCGACCAATAAGTAAATGAACATCGATTGTGATAATTCTGGAACTTTTATTTAACACAAAGGGTAAATGGTTATGTTAGTGGTCACAGATAAAATTGGAATGAATAGGTATTGGGAATTAGCGAAGGAATCTTACAGCGGATATGCAAATTATATCTGGAACGAAATCACCTTTCAGTACGATTATAAGCCCCTTTGGCAGAATTACTTTTGGGGATTAATACTGCTGTCACTTTTCTTCTTTGTTTGGGAATGGACAAGACCTTGGAGAAAGGAGCAACCAAAATTTAGGAAAGACTTTTGGCTTGATGCCTTTTACATGTTCTTCAACTTTTTTCTTTTCTCACTTATTATATTCAATGCGCTGTCTGATGTCTTTGTAAATCTATTCAATGATTTTTTAGGCGTTTTTGGACTTACCAATGTGGTTGCCCTTAAGATTGAAACATGGCCCAAAATCGCGCAACTCTTCATGCTTTTCATCATCCGAGATTTTATCCAATGGTGGATACACAGGTTACTACATGCGTCACCAAAGCTATGGGAATTCCATAAGGTGCATCATTCAGTAGAGCAGATGGGTTTTGCTGCGCATCTGCGTTATCATTGGATGGAGACCTTAGTTTATAGAACCATTGAATACTTACCCTTGGCCATGATTGGTTTTGGAATTGATGACTTCTTCTTCGTACACATGTTGACACTTGCGGTAGGCCATTGGAACCACGCCAATATCAATGTGAGACTGGGTTATTTAAAGTACATTTTCAATAACCCCAATATGCACATGTGGCACCATGCCCATGATCTACCCGAAGAAAGAAGAACCGGAGTCAATTTTGGATTAACCCTAAGTCTTTGGGATTACATTTTTAGAACGGCCTATATTCCACATAGTGGAAAGGATATTAAGCTCGGATTTCCCGGAGTGAAGAAATTTCCAAATGGCTTTTTTGGGCAGATTTCGCATGGTTTTAGGAAGAAGGGTTCTGCTGGGAAAGAATAACTGTATCATTTCGGCACACATCACACGCGGGCATAGTCATCCGAAATGGAATTTTTTTAGGCTAATTAAATTATTTTTCCATTTTTTTGGTTTATCATGTCGATGAGAAAGCCATGAACAAACAAATAATCAGAAACGCCCAAAACGAGATTTTCTACGAAGCGAACCTTGATCAGGAGAACGGTTGGATCTATATCAATTGGATTGGAGACATCGATCTTGAAGATGTTAAAAGAGGTACTCAAGCTTACTTAGACCTGCTTGCCATTTCTGGTTGTAGGAAGTTATTGAACGATAATAGTTTACTCACCAGTAACTTTTTAGAAATCAACGAATGGATAGAGGTTAACGTAGTGCCTGTTGCTGTTCAATCCGGATTACGATACATGGCCCATATACTCTCGCCAAAGTTTATTGCTCGTTTCTCAGGTATTGATTTAGGTCTTCGTATGAAACCAGTTGAATTTCATGCGTTTAAAGAAATTAAGAAAGCAGAAAAATGGCTTAATTCTAAAAGTTAAGTTGATAAAATAATACATAGGTAAAGCTATTTATACGGCACACCATAATTGTCAGACAACAAATTCTATACTCATCTTACCGTTCAAAAGAGCACAATTAGCCAACTTTTGTCGAACGAATCATTATTTCTCCCTTGTCCACCCGACTGGGTTGTGATCACCACAGATATCAAAAATTCAACCAACAGCATTAAGAATGGCAAACACCAACTTGTCAACCTGATTGCCACAGGGAGTATTATTGCAGGCTTAAATATTGCTCATAAGGCCAATATCGATATCCCATTTTTCTTTGGTGGGGATGGAGCCGCCATGCTTGTTCCTTTATCATTAAAGGGAGAGACTTTAAACGCATTATTTGAACATAGGCAGAATACAAAAAAGAACTTTGATTTAGACTTGAGAGTAGGCTCCATGCCTGTTTCTGAAATCTATGAAAATGGTCATAAGATAATGATCGCAAAAGCTCAAATCACCAAAACATTAATATCGCCTGTTATTGTTGGTTCGGGTTTGCATTATGCCGAACAAGTACTAAAAAACAGCTTTCTCCCTTTAAACTTAGACACCAATCAATTGGGCTATCTATCACTAGAAGGCATGAATTGTAGGTGGAATGAGATAAAGGCACCAAACACAGGAAATGAGGTGCTCAGCCTTTTGGTTGATGTGATTAACCCTGCCGAACAACATGCGATGATGGCCAAAGTAATGTTGGAAATGGAAGGGATTTATGGAGACATTGAAAAGCGTAGCCCCATTTCATTAGCAAAGCTCAACCTGAATCCAGCCTTTACAAAATTACAAGACGAAATTAAGGTGAAATTGGGGCAGCGGAGCTTTTTCCGAACTTTATCGGCCTCTATGATGACTTTTATAGGGAAGTCGTTTTTCTTGAACTCAAAAATGGGGAAGCGCTATCTGGCTAAGATGGTTGAATCTTCGGATACATTGGTGATTGATGGAAGAATTAATACTGTAATCTCGGGCACGACAGACCAGTGTAAATCACTCATTTCTACTTTATCTAAAATGGAAAATGATGGGGAAATTCATTTTGGTTACCATATTACAAATGCCTCGATTCTCTCTTGCTATGTTAGAAACATGGAAGCCGACCATGTTCATTTTGTAGATGGTATCGGAGGAGGCTATACACAAGCATCCAAAATGCTAAAGAGCAAACATAAAAAAGCACTTTAATCCATTTGGAAGTACTCTCTTTTTTAAACACTTTCAAGTCAAATTATTAATCATGAGATCACACGAAATAGATTATGAATTGCATGGCGATGACATGCAAATGGTGGAAATAGAGCTTGATCCACAGGAAACAGTAATTGCTGAGGCAGGAGCCATGAACTGGATGGAAGAAGATATTGATTTCCAAGCTAAAATGGGAGATGGATCGGAACCAGACAGTGGAATTTTCGGAAAATTACTAAGTGTCGGAAAGCGAGTGCTTACTGGTGAATCCATTTTTATGACCCATTTTACCAATTTGGGTCGCGTAAAACGTAAGGTCACTTTCGCTGCACCATATCCTGGTAAAATCATCCCTATTGATTTAAATGAAATAGGCCAAAGCATTATCTGTCAGAAAGATGCATTTCTTTGTGCTGCTATGGGAACAAACGTTTCTATAGCCTTTAGCCGAAAGTTAGGTGCTGGATTTTTTGGTGGCGAAGGTTTTATTCTTCAGAAGCTTAAGGGTGACGGAATGGCTTTTATGCATGCTGGCGGTACGGTAGTAAAACGCCAATTGAATGGTGAAACCTTACGTGTCGACACCGGTTGTATTGTCGCTTTTTCTCCGGGCATTGATTATGATATTCAGCGAGCAGGCAACTTAAAATCTATGTTTTTTGGAGGTGAGGGGTTATTCTTGGCTACATTAAGAGGTACTGGAACGGTTTATTTACAAAGCCTACCGTTCTCAAGACTAGCGGATAGAATTATTCAACATGCACCAAGGGCAGGCGGTTCTTCAAAAGGAGAGGGCTCTATCTTGGGCGGACTGGGAAGAATGATCGATGGAGATCGATAAACCAAAAAAGGCGTTGAGTAGGAAATACTGTTCAACGCCTTTTTTAATACAGAACCATTGGTTGAAGCCTCTAAACTAGTATTGGTTTAAAATAACCCATTTATTATGTCTGTGAGGGCTTCGCTTAACTACTCCGATTTCAGATACTAGTCAAGTAGATTTTAGTTATTCAATATCTCAAGCATTTGTTTTGCATCTAAATATTGAAAGTAACGTGCTGTAGCTTCGAAATTCTCATTCAAGAAAACCATAGCGGGCAATGAAAAAGGCTTTCCTTTTCTACTGGCCATCATCAATGGGATTTCATGGACAGACATTCGCTTCTTCGCATTCTTATTCCTGAATTCTGTGTTGCCAAAGGTAATAGTGTCCTCTGATTCAATATCCATTTTCACTACGTAGTAATCCTTATTAAAGCGCTCAATGATGGCTTGGTCTTTAAATACATTGCAATCCATTTTATGACAATAGGTACACCAATCGGCATTAAAGTAAATAAAAACCTTTTTTGGCTTTACTTTAAGTGAGTCTTCCAATTGCTCAAAATTAAGCCAGTTGATTTGATTCGTCTTTTGAGCACATAGCCGACTCGATCCAACAGAGAAAACACTCAGCCAGATTAGAAGTACTAATGATTTGTTTAACACCTGTTTTGGCATGCCGAACTAGTTGGATTTAACTTTCAGCCCAAAGAAAAAGGTGCGAGGCAGACTTGGGCCATAGACGTAATTACTATCCCGGTTTTTGCCGTAGTCAAAATCACTTTGGTAGGCATCAAACACATTCTTAACCCCTCCAAAAAATTCAAGTCCAGTTTTGATTTTAGGCAATTCAATTGTGTGTCCAACTCTTATTCCTAACTCTGTAAAAGTGGGAGAGGTGTAGTATTTATCTTCGCTGTTCCCTGTGTTTGGCCCACCAAAATGAGCCAATTCCATGATGCCCGTATAGACTAAGTTTCCGCTTAATGACCAGTTTTTAGCTGGCATGTAAGTAAGTGTGGCATAACCATAATTGGTTGGCGTTCTTAGAAATTCACGCTTCTCAGGCAGCCCTTCAATGTTTTCTACTGGAGAAGTAAATAAGCTCGATTGTATGGTAAACCCAGCGTCTACTTCAAATACATAATCGAAATTAGCCCTGGCTTCTAGCGTAATGCCCTGAACCGTAGCACCATCACCATTTCTTTTTTCAAAGCGTTCACCAAAAGCATCTGTTCCCAAGGGAGCAAGGAAGAAAGCATCCTTGAGATTCGTATAGAATCCCTCTAGCGTAAATCCAGCAATGAAATGTTCTGTTGCTTTATCATAATTGAATGAGGCTGTCAGACTATTAGATCGCTCTTCCATTAGATTATCAGACAATGAAATTCGGGAAATTCCACCTCCTGCAAAAGCAATATGAAGATCAGCATCAAAGGCCTGTGGTGCTCTAAATCCTGTTCCCCAACCTAGCCTGATTTGGGCAGTAGGTTTCAATTTATAGAGAAGCGATACCCTAGGACTGAAAATGGCTTTATCCATTAAGTTGTGCTTGTCAAGCCTAAAACCTGTAAGCAAATTCAGTTGCGGACTAACATCCCAATCATATTGAACAAAGGTTCCTATATTTTTGGTGGTTTGATCAATAAGGTAATTATAAGCCTCAATCTCATCGTAAACCTTGTCGTAGACATATTCGGCACCAAAGGTTAATACTGCATTTCCACCTAAGAATTCATCAAACCTATTGTTCATTTGAACACCTCCTTGATGTGTCACCACATCTGAAACACCATAAGGAGGATTGACAAGGAAGTCCTCTAATTCTTGACCACCATCAGGAATGATTCCTGTGTAATGCTGACGGTCTGTTTTTTGGCCACCGTAATAGAAAATGAGGGAGTTCTTGTCTTCATTAAAGTTCACCTGATAGTCTAGGCTGCCCATGAAAATGTTATGCGTCCTCTCTTCCGACTGCTCCGCCAAATGAGCGGGTTTCTTTACCATTTCACCACCAAAGCGATATTCGTTGATACTACTCAAGCTTATGGAAAGCTTCTGATCCTTTGTGGGTAAATAGAAAAGGTTAGTGCCGAAGGATGTGTTTTTTAACTCTGGAGCTTCTGAAAAATTATCACCGTTGGCATCATAAGCTTGTCTCGTTCTATTGTTTACAAAGAAAGTTGCACCAGCGTTTTCATCCTCATTGATTAAAGTAGCATTTCCAGAAAGAATATTGTCAGCCGCTTGGCCATCTATACTTTGAAAGGTATTGGTAAGTGTATAGTCATTGCTATCTGGAATTTTTGTGATCACGTTTACTGTACCGCCAATAGCACTTGAACCATATAATGCAGAGACACCGCCTCTCACAACTTCAATACGCTCGATCATATTGGCAGGAATTTGCTCCATTCCATACAGCCCCGTAAGCGGACTAAATATTGGACGTCCATTAATCAGTATTTGAGAGTAGCCGCCTTGTAAACCATTCATTCTGAGTTGGGTATAGTTACAGGTTTGGCAATCTGTTTCAACACGCAAACCGGGTTGGAAACGTAAACCTTCCGATAGATTTGTGGCCACCACTCTGTCGAGTTCTTTGCTGTCCATCAGGTTCACAATCACAGGAGTGTTAACTCTTCTTTTGGCAGTTCTTGTCCCCGTAACAACTACTTCATTAAGGTTTAATTTACTTTCTGTTAAGATCAGATCGAGTGCGAGGTCTTTTCCTGCAATGACCTCGATGGGTTGATTATAGTTTTGAAAACCAATGGAAGTCACGGCTAAAGTGTGTTTTCCAGGCGGTATTTTTTCTAACTTGAATTTACCTCTAGCATCTGTACTAGTTCCAATATCGGTGTCTACCACAACTACGGTTGCATATGGAAGAATATCAAATTGGTCGCGAATAACGCCCGATACACTTCCTGTTTGAGCATATGAAGGTGTAGTTAGGGACGTTACTGTAAGAACGAGGAGTATAAGATATTTCATTAGCTGGAGTTGATAGAGGCTTCGAGTATGTTTATTTGAGTTACAAAACTAATATGTTAGACTAATCTAACAAATGTATTCTGAACAAATTTTATACTTTTGCTTCAGAGAAATGAAAAAGGCATGGCTTCACAAACTGAAGAAAATTATTTAAAGGCGTTATACTCCTTATCTGTCGGGAAAACTGACGTTAATATTTCTGAATTAAGCGCAGCACTTAACGTGAGTAAGCCTACGGTAAATAGTATGGTCAAAAACCTTAAAGGCCAAGGTTTGGTGAAGTATGAAAAGTATAAACCGCTTTCGCTCACAGCCAAAGGCAGAAAGGCTGCCGCACTAATCGTTCGTAAGCATAGGCTTACGGAAATGTATTTGGTTGAAAAAATGGGTTTTGGTTGGGAGGAAGTACATGAAATTGCCGAACAATTAGAACATGTCAATTCATCTGTACTTTTTGATAGGATGGATGAGATCATGGATCACCCTATGGTCGACCCCCATGGTTCTCCAATTCCTGATAAGCATGGAAACATTTCAGAAACTCAATACGAACCACTAAGTAAATTCACTTCCGGACGAAAGGTGAAGTTCACCGCTTTGGCCCATTCTTCTACAGAGTTCTTGAAATTTTTGAATAGCCGCGAACTCAGTCTAGGCACTGAATTAGAGATTAAATCCATTGAACCTTATGATGGAAGCATGGTTTTAAGCTATCAAAACCACGCTTCTGAAACTTTCACGCAAGCTGTGTGCGAAAGCCTTTTGGTGGAAAGAGTAAGCTAGAACTGAATCATTTTATTACTTCACCTGATTACTGGTAACGTAATAATTACGATCTACTTCTACGGTTTGAATTGCACTATCAAACTTTTTGCTCTGAGCTTTTGTAGAAGGTTTAACCCTTACTTTTTTCCCGTTTACCATAATATCTACTGGCATATCAAAGCCGTTGACAACATTTTTCCACTGATAAGAAAGACTGTTTCCTTCAATGCTGTATTCAAGTTCAGGAATCATAGTATCTCTCAAATACTGATCAAATACTTTTGATAAATTGGTGCCAGACTTTTTCGAAATGTAATTCTCGATTTGAGCTGTGGTGACCGTTTGATGGTAGAATTCCTTGTTCAGGCCTCTTAAAATCCCTCTCCATTTTTCATCATTATCAATAATGGTTCTGATGTTATGGAGCATGTTGGCGCCTTTGTAGTACATATCGCTCGAGCCAGAGGAGTTTACACCATATGTTCCAATAATTGGTTTGTCGTTTACTATGTTTTTACGAATGCCCACCACATAGTCTTGACTCGCCTCTTTGCCAAAATGGTAATCCACATACAGGTTTTCCGAATAAGAGGTGAAGCCTTCATGCACCCACATATCGGCCATGTCTTTATAGGTAATATTATTGGCGAACCACTCATGACCAGATTCGTGAATAATGATAAAATCGAATTTCAATCCCCAACCACTTCCACTCACATCGCGGCCTAAGTAACCATTTGCATACTTGTTTCCATAAGTAACAGAACTTTGGTGTTCCATGCCCAAATAAGGTACTTCTACCAATTTATAACTGTCTTCATAAAAAGGGTAAGGGCCAAACCAATGCTCAAAAGCTTTCAACATAAGTGAGGCTTGTTTAAACTGCTCTTTGGCCTTATCTAAGTTTTCGCGCAGCACATAATAATCGCAATCAAGCGGGCCATTTTCTCCATCAAAGACTTCTGAAAAGTGAACATAATCACCAATATTCATATTCACACCGTAATTGTTGATTGGGTTATTTACGAACCAGTTATAGGTTTTGGTCTGATCCGCATTTTGATCTACCGACCTCAATCTGCCATTTGAAACATTCATCAAATGTTCGGGTACAGTCACACTAATGAGCATACTGTCTACCTCATCGTACATATGGTCTTTATTGGGCCACCAAAGGCTGGCGCCATCACCTTGGCAACTGGTAGCAATAAAGTCTAAACCATTGCTGTCTTTTTTCCAAGTCACGCCTCCGCTCCAGGGTGGGTTTTTGCTGATTACTGGATTGCCTTCAAACTCAATTAATATCTCATTAATGCTGTTTTTGGTTTGCTTTTGACCGAGTTCAATGAAATAAGCATTTCCATCTTGCTCTACCTTCAAATCCTTCCCCGCTTGCGTTACTTTTGTAATCCGCATAGGATACTGCAAGTCAATCTGCATGCGTTGTGCTGACTTCAAGACTTTGTACTGCACCAAATTTGTCCCTTTCAAAAACTTCTGATCGATGTCCGTATTGATGGAAAGGTGATAATAGGTCAGGTCCCACCACTCACGTTCAGGAGTGATACTTCCCCGTAGAGAATCTTGACGGGTAAAGTCTTGAGCACTTAAAGAGGTGCAAAAAACAAGGCATAAAATAAGGTAGGTATATCTCATTGCTTAAATTTTGATTGAAATTAAGAATTATTGAGACCACTTTAATTCCTGTGAATGAATAAAAACCACAGAAAATTAAAATTGAATTATTATGTTGGTTTTGGAACGGCTTTTAGCTGTTCTGATGTTAGGAGAAAAATCCATTTTATGTAAATCATTTACCTCTTATGCTTACACCTTTCGAAACAAAGATTCATGAGTGCCTTATTATCAAACGGTATTCAAAAATCACCTATTTTAATGAGTACCATGAGTTTCACTCGGTGAATGCCTTGATCAAAAGTATTGGTAACCATGGGGATAGTGATACCATTATTTTGAGCACGGGTGATGAAATTCCATTGGAGAAGGTAATCAGCATAAACGGACAATATGCTGAGAATTATAAGCATATCGAAGATTTTACCTGCGACTGTTAATGCTGTGTAACATAGGTTACAAACGCAATTCATTTCTTTTAACTTTGGTTACCTTTGTTCTGTAATCGAGAGATTAAAGACTTGTCAAATTAGTATTCAGTGATTAGAAGATTATTTCCCATTCTTAGTTGGTTTCCAAATTACCAGAAGGAAAACCTGAACGGTGATGTTTTTGCTGGTTTAGCAGTTGGTGTAATGCTGATTCCACAGGGTATGGCTTACGCAATGATTGCAGGTTTACCACCAGTTTACGGCTTGTATACCGCCATTTTCCCACAACTCATTTATGCCATCATGGGCACCTCTCGTCAGCTGGCGGTTGGCCCCGTGGCGATGGACTCCTTATTGGTGGCTTCTGGTATCTCCATTTTAGCGACAGAAGGCACAGAAACCTATTTAGCCTTTGCGATACTCCTTGCCTTTTTTGTTGGGGCATTACAATTCTTGCTAGGTGTTTTGAAAATGGGTTTTATTACCAATTTACTCTCCAAGCCAGTAATCAGTGGTTTTACTTCGGCTGTTGCTTTTATAATTGCGCTCACCCAATTGAAGGATCTAATAGGGGTGGAGTTGGTAAAGAGTAATCACAGTTATGAAATTCTGATTTCCGCAGTGGAAAACATCGGTAGCACACACCTGCTGACTTTAGTCATTGGTGTGCTGGGGATTGTTTTGATCAAGGTGATTAAAAGCTGGAATAAGAAGTTACCGGGAGCTTTCCTAGCCTTGGTATTGGGAATTGTAGCCGTTTACGGATTAGGCTTGCATCACCAAGGAGTAAGTATTGTAGAAGATATTCCGTCTGGTTTGCCCCAGTTTATTATCCCTGAAATTACTTTAGCGCATTTCAAAACATTGATTCCTCTGGCAGGTACTTTGGCTGTAATTTCATTCATTGAGGCCTATTCTGTAGGCAAGGCGATGGAGTCAAAAGCAAAGAACCACAAGATTGTTCCAAATCAAGAACTGATTGCGCTAGGAGCTTCCAATATGTTTGGTTCATTTTTCCAATCCTTCCCAGCTACAGCGGGTTTCTCTCGTTCGGCAGTAAATTATGATTCTGGAGCTAAAACTCCATTGGCAGGAATTATCAGTGCGGTGATTGTAATACTCACTCTGCTGTTCTTGACGCCTCTATTTTACTATTTACCGAAGGCTATTCTGGCTTCCATTATCATGATTGCGGTTGTGAACTTAATTGAGTTTGCCTACCTGAAATACCTCTGGCGAACGAGTAAAATGGAGTTTTTGTTAATGTTGATCACCTTCTTGGTCACTTTTAGTTTCGGTATGGTTCAAGGCATTGTTACAGGGGTGGCTTTATCCATTCTGTTGTTGTTATTTAAAGCTGCAAATCCTCATATGGCTGTTTTAGGGCGAATAAAAGGCTTTACAGAATACAGGAACGAAAAGCGTTTTAAAGATTTAGAATCGTGGGAACATTTGCTCATAGTTCGTGTAGATGCGCCATTTGCTTTTGTGAATATTCAGACCATCAAAGAATGGATTCTTAATGAAATTCAGAAACGAGAAGGGAAATTAAAGAAAGTGATAATTGATGCAGGGCCTGTGTCATACATTGATGCCACGGGTATTGATGGTGTAAGAGACCTCATTGACACTTTGAGAAAGAAAGAAATAGAGTTGATTTTTTCAGAAGTAATTGGGCCTGTGCGTGATGCCTTCTATCGAAATCATTTGTTTAGTGAAAAGGCTTCTGAAGTGTTTTTTATGACTACTGATGAAGCTGTGAATTATTGTATATCAGAGGATTTCAAAAACCATCATGCAAATTTTGCTGTACAGGTGAACGAAAAGCACTAGTGATTGTTGAAAATTAGTACTGCCTCAATACCACAAAAAATAAAATAAAAAGAGATGAAAATAGATCAGATTTATACCGGATGTTTGGCTCAAGGAGCATACTATATTGAAAGTAATGGAGAAGTGGCAATCATTGATCCACTGCGTGAAACGCAAACATATATCGATAGAGCAGCAAAAGATGGCGCAAAGATTAAGTATGTTTTCGAAACACATTTTCATGCCGACTTTGTATCTGGCCATCTAGACCTTGCCAGCAAAACGGGCGCTACCATTATCTATGGCCCAACCGCAAAGACCAATTTCGAAATTCATGAGGCCGTTGATGGTGAAATTTTCGAACTGGGGAATGTGAAAATCAAAGTACTTCACACTCCAGGGCATACCCAAGAAAGCTCAAGCTATTTACTCCTTGACGAAAACGGCAAAGAAAATGCCCTATTCAGTGGCGACACCCTATTTATTGGTGATGTAGGCCGACCTGATTTGGCTGTAAAATCTGACCTAACGCAAGATGATTTGGCTAGCATGTTATTCGATAGTTTGCGAAACAAAATAATGACTTTGCCTGATGATATCATCGTATACCCAGCACATGGAGCGGGTTCAGCCTGTGGTAAGAATATGAGCAAAGAGACTTCCGACACACTGGGAAATCAAAAGAAGGTGAACTACGCACTCCGTGCGAATATGACACGCGAAGAGTTTATAAAAGAAGTGACTACGGGTATTTTACCTCCGCCACAATACTTCCAGAAAAACGCCATGTTGAATAAGAATGGAGTTTCTGGTTTAGATGAAATTCTCGAAAAAGGAAGTGTTCCTTTAGATTCCGATACTTTCGAGGCCATGGCAAATCATGAAGAAGCGTTGATCTTGGACACTCGTAATCAAGTCGACTTTAAAGATGGCTTTATACCGAACTCTATATTTATTGGTATCGATGGAAGTTTCGCCCCTTGGGTTGGTGCTTTAATTACCGACTTGAAACAACCGATCATTTTCCTTGCAGAAGAAGGTAGAGAAGAGGAAGTTGTAACACGTTTATCTAGAGTAGGTTACGATAACACTTTGGGCTATTTAAAAGGCGGAATTGACGCTTGGAAAAAGGCAGGCAAAGAGATTGACACTATTGAGTCTATTCCAGCTACACAGCTAGCACAAGAGTTTAAGTCAGGTGATTTGAATGTACTTGACGTAAGAAAACCAACTGAATTTTCGGCAGAGCATATTGATGGAGCCGAAAATGTAGCTTTAGACTACATTAATAATGAAATGAATAAAATCAGCAAGGATAAAACCTATCACATTCATTGTGCTGGAGGTTATCGATCTATGATTTTCTCTTCAATACTTAAGTCTAGAGGTTTCGATAAGGTAATTGATGTGGCAGGTGGTTTTAAAGCCATTAGTGAAACCGATTTACCACTGACGAATTTCGTTTGTCCTTCGACACTTAAATAACCATTACAAAACTATTCTTCCAGCTACTCCTAGACCAATCTGGTTGAGAAGTGGCTGGTTTCTGTTATTCATATTTTCAATTCTTTTTATGAATCATTTGATTGAGCTCATCAGCTCACCGTGGCCATGGTGGGTTGCAGGCCCTGCTATTGCCTTGTTAATGTTTATCCTAATCTATTTTGGAAATAGCTTTGGGTTTTCGGCCAATTTCCGAACCATGTGCTCCATGTTGGGGGCAGGGAAATCCTGCGATTTCTTCGATTTTGATTGGAAAAAACAGACTTGGAACCTAGTGTTTGCAGCGGGCGCTATTTTAGGCGGGTTCATTGCCAGTCAATACCTGTCTTCTGGGGAAGCTATAGCGCTTTCTGAAAAAACCATTACCGAACTTGAAAGCTATGGTTTAGAAAACCCAGGCGCTGATATAGTTCCAATGTCTATCTTCAGCTTCGAGGCTCTTTTCTCACTAAAAGGCTTCATATTCATCGTTTTGGGCGGCTTCTTTGTTGGCTTCGGAACTCGCTATGCTGGTGGTTGTACTTCAGGTCATGCCATTTCAGGTTTAAGTGATTTACAGCCTGCTTCCTTAATTGCAGTTCTTGGATTCTTTATCGGAGGCCTCACGATCACCTATTTTGTTCTTCCTTCAATATTACCCCTTTAAACTACTGATAA
>TARA_R110001599_G_scaffold11830_13_pt1 | contig 26770 bp, 21 predicted proteins | sample TARA_R110001599 | Tara Oceans TARA_R110001599 (sample SAMEA4398360) | marine metagenome | biome: Polar Biome; feature: [MES] marine water layer (ENVO:01000295) within the mesopelagic zone...; material: water (ENVO:00002006), including particulate matter (ENVO:01000060) such...
TAATAACCGACTGCATGGCTTCATCTGCGGCAAGTAGAGGAGACCAACGCAAATCGGGAACCAAGCCACTGGAGATAACATGGTCGCCATGACACACCACGCAATTGGCGTCGTACAGTGTTTTGCCCATTGCGATCGTCCCTGCATCGGCGGTGGATTCTGGCGGCACTGGCCGCTTCACCACCTCGCTTGGCAGCGCCGGAAGGGCGGCTTTTCCGCCGAGCTTAAACACCATTAAACGGCCGACGCCAGCGTCACTCGCTGCGGGGAATAAGCCACCGTATACCAAGGCGAATGTCCCGCCCCAGCCCGAGGCAACGGCAATATACTGCTCGCCATCCAGCTCGTAGCTGATAGGCGGTGCGACAATTCCCGTTTGCGCAAAAAAGTCCCAAAGACGTTCGCCGTTATCTGCGCGATAAGCCACCAGTTTGGCATCCGCATTACCTTGGAAAACTACACCGCCAGCGGTAGAGAGAATGCCGCCATTCCACGGGCTGTTATGTTCTACCTGCCAAGCGGCCTTCTGTTTAACGGGGTCCCAAGCCAGCAGACGGCCTTTTACCGCGGCCTTTACCGCCTTGAACTGGGCGACTTCAGTCGGCAGTGAACCCATCGCGCTGTCTGCACCGGTATTCCAACCCTTTGCGTTAAACACGAAGTCTTTATCGTCAGCGTAAACATAAGGTGTTTCCATTGCCGGAATATAGACCAATCCAGAATCCGGATTAAACGACATAGGGTGCCAGTTGTGTCCGCCAAACGGTCCCGGCAATTGCATATACGGCGCTTTACCACCCCAGCGCGCTTCAGGGATTTCTACCGGCCGACCCGTTTCCGAATCAACGTGGGTCGCCCAGTTGACCGGCACGTAATTATTGGCCGACAGCAATTCACCCGTCGCCCGATCAATGACGTAGAAGAAACCGTTTTTAGGGGCCTGCATAATGACTTTGCGGGACTTACCATCAACATCCAGTTCAGCCAAGATCATGTGTTGCGTTGCGGTATAGTCCCAGGTCTCGCCGGGTGTTGTCTGGTAGTGCCAAACGTATTCGCCGGTGTCAGGGCGCAGCGCGACGATAGACGAGAGATACAGATTGTCGCCACCACCGGGGCTGCGGATACTCTGATTCCAAGGTGAACCGTTACCCACACCGATATACAGCAGGTCTAACTCAGGGTCATAGGCCATGGAGTCCCAGACCGTGCCACCACCGCCATATTTCCACCACTCGCCTTTCCAGGTATCCGCGGCATTGGCCATCGCCGGGCCTTCAAAACCATCGGCTGGGTTGCCGGGCACCGTATAAAAGCGCCACAGCAGTGCGCCCTTATTGAGGTCATAGGCAGAGACATAACCGCGCACACCGTATTCGGCACCACCATTGCCGATAAACACCTTGTCGCGAACAATGCGGGGGGCACCAGTAATGGTGTAAGGCTGACTTTGGTCCACAGTAATTGTGTCCCACAATTTTTTGCCTGTTTTAGCGTCAAGCGCAAGAAGGCGACCGTCGATGGTGCCAGTGATGATTTTGCCCTCGGCGTAGGCCACCCCGCGGTTCACCGCGTCGCAACATAAATCTGCTGCCTTGCTGCGATCGACCTTAGGATCATACTGCCAGAGCAGAGCGCCGGTTTTGGCGTCTAATGCAAATACCTTATTCCATGTTGCGGTGACGTAAATCACGCCATCAACCGCTAGCGGCGTGGCTTCAATGCCGCGGCTAACCCCCAAATCAAAAGCCCAAGCCAAACCCAAGTCACCGATGTTATTTGGGCTAATTTGGGTCAGCGGTGAAAATCGTTGTTCAGCATCTCCGCCGCCGTGTTTTGTCCACTCAACAGCGGTCGCTTCTGCCGGATTAGCCGGCGGCGCCGGCGTTTTAGCGCAAGCGAATAAAAACAGTGAGCTGAAACATAAAAGGCTGGCAGATTTCAGGATAGGCAATGGCCGGATATTACGCATTATTGTCTCCATGTTTTACATGATTACTTTTATGGGTCAGACAATGCCAAGCAAATGAACAGGTGTAAAGCACAAGCGTAAAAAACTCATCCCCAGCCTCGGCTCGGAGATGAAATACAGGAAACAAAAGATTCCTGCGAGCGTCGACTATCAGCGGCTCGGCATTTTCTCCAGGCAAAAAAAAGAGCGCTCATATGAGCGCTCAAAAATACCTAGAGTAGGAGACTTCAAATGATTAGAGGCTAGCTAATACAGAAAGTTCAGCGGCGGAGGGCGCAAACCAATAACTTCCGCTGACTGGGGTCGAAAAATCCGTTAGGTGATCGTGTACTCCGTCACCTGAAACACCAAACATACTAGCCAGAATATGATCAAATCGCTGAATATCGCAGCTAAATGCAAGGAAATACAAGCCATGTTCCAGCACCCCGCCATAGGGGACACTGCGCCGATATAGTTTTTGCGCCTCGCCATTTATTTTCACATCACTGCGACTAACATGGGAATTTTCTGGCATCCGCTCGCCATCAAGCTCAATGCTGTCTGGCTTGGTACGGCCAATAACGTCTTCTTGCTCGCGTTGACTAAGGGCGTGAAAACTTGCGAGGTTATGCACCCACTGCTGGCTCATTACATAGCTGCCACCCGCGCCAGCTTCGCCCTCAGGGATCAATGCAACCAACTGCTGGCCCCGGCCTTTGGGGTTTTCGGTGCCGTCGATAAACCCCGACAGATCCCGGGAATCCTTGTACACGAAGCCTATTTTCTCAAGGTTCAGCGTCGCCACCGCCGCCAAAGCAGCACTCAGTTCCATGGCGGCATCAAAATTCGCGCTGTGATTATCGCCGTGCAGCCACACTAAAATACTTTGCTGGGTGGCCGGCGCGACTAGGTGCCCCTCGCCAATGGCAGTGAACGATTTAAGTCCGCAAGGCACTGCATCTGGGGCAAGCCGCCGCCAGCAATCCGCGCCAAAAGCCCAGACCTTGTTAACATCGGCACTCAGCGGTAGCGCGATAGCACTGGCCAATGTCGCACGCAGTTGGGCGTCGCTTAGCCCCTCTATAAGTTGATACTCCAAGAAGAAGTGCGAGGCGCTGCCCTCTACAAAAATCCCCGCTTGTGGTTCCGCCATGTCGGTCTCCTATTTCATTTGCAATTCAATCAGTATCTTATAAACATGACAATCACGTCATCTACAATGCTTGTTAGTAGCTTAGCGCGGATTTACACTGAGCGGCCTTTTTATGCTCCGCAGAGGATGCCATTTTGGCCGCATCGTTAGAACAAAGACTGGCTTTTTTTGCAGCAGAACCCAAACAACATCTACTGCGCCAAATTATGCGCGGCATTGAGAAAGAAAGCCTGCGCGCCGACCCCGACGGCATGCTCGCGCAAACAGACCACCCCGCCGCGTTCGGTTCGGCACTTTGCCACCCGTCGATAACCACCGATTTTTCTGAAGCCCTGCTTGAGTTTATCACCCCAGTAAGCGCCTCAATTGATGAAACCCTTGACGAACTCGACGCCATTCACCGCTTTGCCAACAGTGAACTCAACGACGAGATCATTTGGAATGCGAGTATGCCTTGCCGCTTAGGCGAAGGCGACGATGATATCCCCGTAGCTCGCTTCGGCAGCAGCAACACCGCCACTATGAAGACCCGCTACCGTTTGGGGCTGGGTCACCGCTACGGCCGCAAAATGCAAACCATTGCCGGCATTCACTATAATTTTTCTCTGCCGAAATCACTGTGGGCAGAACTGCACGCCGCCGATGGTAGTGAACTACTGCTAGAAACCTATATTACCAATAGTTATTTCGGCCTGATCCGCAATTTCCGTCGTTACGCGTGGTTATTGGTGTATCTGTTTGGTGCCGCCCCGGCGGTTTCCCGCTGTTTTTTAAACGGCCGGCCCCACCAATTACAAGCCTGTGGCGATTACACCCTCTATGGCCCACACGCCACATCGCTACGCATGGGCGATTTGGGCTACCAAAGTGACGCCCAGAAAAATCTGAATATCTGCTACAACCACCTCGACTTCTATGTCGAAACACTGCGCAGGGGTATCACTACCTCACACCCTGACTACGAAAAATTCCCTCACGACCAGCAGCTGTCGAGCGGACTGCTGCAAATAGAGAACGAATTTTACAGCCCAATTCGACCAAAGCGCGTTACCCAAAGCGGCGAAATTCCAATTGGCGCCCTGCGCCGAGCCGGCGTTGAATACATTGAAGTACGCTGTCTAGATGTGAATCCTATGTTGCCGCTGGGCATCAATGCAGAGCAAATTCGCTTTATCGATGCCTTTTTACTGTTTTGCCTATACCAAGACAGCCCGCCTTGTGACGACGACAATAACGCCGAAATCAGCGCCAATTTATTGGATGTGGTCAATCGCGGCCGGGAGCCAGGCCTACAGCTAAATCAAAATGGCCAGCCTCGCGCGTTGCAAGCGTGGGCCGAAGAGCTTATCGGTGGCATTGGTAAAATCGCCGCGCAATTAGATACTGCCCACAGCAGCAGCGATTACCGCGAGAGCTGCGCCCAACAGTTGGCTAAAGTTCACAATTCAGCGCTTACGCCCTCTGCGAAAATTGTGGCCGAACTCGAGAGTGGCGTGGAATCCTACTACCACTTCGCCATGGCGCAATCCCAGATTCACGCCAAAGGTTTCCGCGATCGCGGCCTGCGCTCGGCTGAGGCGGCCCGCTTCAAGCGCATGCAGGAGCAATCATTGACCGCGCAGGCCAAACTGGAGGCGGAACAAGCAGGTGAAGATTTTGAGGACTACCTAGCGCGGTTCTACGAGCAATACCAAGCGCTGTGAATTACCTCGCCCACTTTTTACTGGCCCAAGAAGTATCTGAGCACTGCAACTTAGACACGCACGGACTGCTAGTGGGCGGATTGCTCGGAGACTTTGTCAAAGGCCCGCTACGTGGCGATTACCCCAGCACCTGGGAAACCGGCATTCGCCTACACCGGCGCATTGACGCCCTGACCGACAGCCATCCACTGGTTGGACACTGCTTAGAATCACTACCAAGCGGCTACCGACGTTTTGGCGGCATTATGCTCGACGTGTGTTTTGATCATTGCCTAAGCGTGAATTGGCAAGATTTTTACTCTCAGGAATTAAGTAGTTTCACCGCACAAAGCTACCAGCGCCTATTAGCGAGCAGCGATGATTACCCCAATGCCGCCAAACGTCAGATTCGTTTTCTGGCCGAGTACGATGTTCTAAGTAAAATGGACAACTGGCATAATATTGAAGCCATGCTGGGTCGCATTGGCCAAAGGGTTAAGCGCGATAATCCACTCAATCATTGCGGCCCAGAATTGGCATGCTTACTGCCTTTAATAAACCAGCAGTTCACGACCTTATACCCGCAACTCGTCGCACAATTATGCGATGAATTCGCGTTAACGCCGCACTAAACCACCCGGCTAAGGTCGGACTTGTCAGCTTTTAGATAATCCCCTACTGTATGGCGCTCACGGAGAGACCCACTATGCCACTCACATCCCGCTGGATTTATGCGTTTATTGTATCTTGCTGCTCCGCACTGCTGGGCTATGCCCTGTACACACAGTACTTTGACGGGCTTCATCCCTGCCCACTGTGTATTACTCAGCGCGCCTTTTTTGTCTTAACTGCCCTGGTCGCGCTCACCGCGCTGATCGTTCACCCCCAGCAAAAAGGCCGTTATTTTAGTGCTGGTTTAATGCTCCTTTTTACCGGTTTGGGCGGCGCAGTGGCCTACCGACAGGTCTGGTTACAAGGCCTACCCGCTGATCAAGCCCCAGCCTGCGGCCCAAGCCTCGAGTATATGTTTGCTAATCTGCCCTTTAGCGAAGCCTTTAGCACCCTGATGATTGGCGACGGAAATTGCGCGGAAATTGTGTGGACACTGTTTGGTTTAAGTATGCCCAACTGGTCGCTATTTGCCTTTATCGGCTTGGGGCTGTGCGCCATTGTCAGCGCGCTGCCCATGGTTAAGCGCTAATGCTGGCAGGCTTTTTAACCCTGCTCGGCTGTCAACTGATAGGCGAGGTTTTACAGCGCGCCTTTAACCTACCTTTACCCGGCCCAGTTATCGGCATGCTGCTGTTATTTGCCGGCCTGTGCGTACGCGGCAATGTGCCCAAGGACTTGGAGGCCGGTAGCCAAAAACTGATTGAGTTACTGCCATTATTGTTAATGGCTCCCGCAGCAGGGGTGTTTTTTCTGGGCGCCGGTTTTGCCGACCAATGGCCGGGCTTTATTGCCGCAGTTACCCTTGGCACCGTCAGTACCTTAGTATTTTGCGGCCTGCTAATCCGTTTTTTAGAACGCCGGAATAGCCGCCCATGACCGATATCGTCCACGGCCCACTGTTTGCAATCACCCTCACATTACTGGCCTATCAGGGCGCCATGATGCTCTACCGCAGTAGCGGGCGCGCCGCGATTTTGCATCCCACTATTAGCGGCGCCACTCTGATTGCCCTTGCACTATTGGCCTTCGGCCAGGACTATCATGCCTACTACCGCAATGTTAACTGGCTAACCTTCCTCCTCGGCCCTGCCACTGTGGCTTTGGCAGTGCCCTTGTATCGGCAGTTGCACTTGCTGCGCAATATGGCCGGGCCTCTGCTCATAACGGTGACGGTCGGTGCTATTTTTGCGTCGGCGTCGGCGTTAATCCTGGCCTGGTTGTTTGGTGCCAATCAAAGCACCTTACTGTCCTTAACCACCAAGTCCATTACCACGCCAATCGCCATTACCGTGACCCAAGATATCGGCGGCATCACCACTATTGCAGTGGCATCGGTGATTTTGACCGGAGTCGTCGGAATCACCACAATAACGTGGTTATTTAATAAACTGGGTATTCAAGATGATCGTCTATGGGGCTTTTGTCTGGGCCTTGCTGCGCACGCCATTGGCACTTCGCGAGCCTTTGAACGCAGCCCCGTGGCCGGGGCATTTTCGAGTTTAGCGCTGTGCTTAACTGGCACGTTTACCGCTGTATTTGTCCCCTTTGCCGCACATTGGTTTTTATAATTAGGCAGGCTAAACACTAATAACTAAACGTCAGCGGCTCTTTGCTTTCACTGTTTACCGAAACGGGGAGCCGGAAATCTGCCGGCATTTTTTTTACGGTATATAAGCGGTCTCGAGCGACATGCTTATAGCTAAAATAATCGTCGGTTAACGCCTGAATCTCGTAGGCATCGTAATGATCCGCATTGGTGGGGTCAGCCAGTTTCATCCCTTCCAAGGTAACCCAACCCCGGAAAATACGAAAATAGGTGCCCCCCGATATACCCCAAAATCCAACTTCAGACTGCGTGCGAACATCGCCATTCTTGGCAGTTGAACGAAAATCAGCGCGGTAGGTTCCGTCCGCCGAACGCTCGGTTAGCCACTCTTTGCGACCACCGTCGTTGGTTTTGCGAATGCCATACCACTTGCCTAGCAACATTGTGCGGCTATCGCCGCCAACAATTTTCGACGACTGCGTGGGTACATCCGCCAGGACGTCGTTGCTTTGCGCCTGCACATGACTTTCTAAGTTAGTCGGGGCCGGTGTCGGCTGCTTGCTGGTTTTAAACTGACTGCAACCCGCCAGCAACACCGACAGAACACCGAAATAAAGCGCTTGTTTCATGTAAAAAATCATTCCTAAATACTAGCCAATCGGCCGTTTAGTGTTCATATTATTTCGTATAGCCGACTTCGGGCTTAGCTAAGCGCTTGAATTTCCTCTAATTCCAGCAAACGCTGATGGGCGGGGAAATACAGCGCCGTCACGATCGCGCATTCTACCCCAGTTGCCCGTAAAGCTTGTGCATAAATCTGCATTTTTGCGGTATATCGTTCCGCTTGCGCCGCTAAAAAGACATCGACACTGCCGCGCGTGCTGGCGGTTTTGTAATCGACAATCCAGCAGCGTCCCTCATCAATAAATACCCGGTCTAAAATGAGAGTTTGCCAATGCCCAGCCAACATACGACGAATAGTCTGCTCGCTATCTTGCCATTGATAACTGCCGAGGATCCACTGCCCCTTAGCACAGTTGAGGGTGTTATCGAGTAGACTCAGCACACGCTCAACACTGTCTTCTAAGGCAGGTTCTGGATGGCAGTGATGGCGCAAACGCTGAGTGACGCCCTGACGTAAACGCCGTTGATCTGCCGTCCAGTGCGTGCTGTCGCCACCGCGACCCAGTCGCTCCATCAGTTCATGAAACACAATGCCTACTGCGCGGTCTTCGATATTGTCTTCCAGCACCGCATTCTCAGTTTGGCGCTGGGCGCGCTGCAATGGCGAAACCACGGGTTCAGGCGGCTGCCACGCGGGGTTGAGCCCAATGTGATAATCCCGTAAACGCGGCGCCAGCGGCACTCGCATAGGTGCGACCGCGTCATCTTGCTCAATAATCTCTGCCGTTTCAAAGGCGTCGCCGACGCTGTCCCACAGCCTTGCCAACACACTGCCTGATTTAGCGGCAACATCGCCTTTACTATTTATTTGGCAAACACCAAATAAATGTAACTCACGCTTAGCCCTCGTCAGCGCCACGTAGATCAGCCGGCCCATTTCCTCGTCGAGGGCGCGGCGCTGACTCTCGCTCATATAGTTGTACAGCTGGTCTGCCGCCTTATCACCATTATTACGCTGCGGCTTAGGCGCAAAAATCATATGACCCCGCAGCCGCTGCCACGCTAAAAGGTCGCGGTCAGCATTGCGGCCCGCCGAACCCAAGCCCGGCAAGATTACTACGTCAAACTCCAGACCTTTGGATTTGTGAACCGTCATTAATTCGATCGTGCTACTGGGCGGCGCAGCGAACAAACGTTCTAAAGCGCGCTCTAAGCCCTGAATATCTTCCAGTAAACCGGCTGGCGCGTAGTCGTCTAAAAGTCGCAAAACTCGATCAATATCACTTTGCTGATGGGTTTCAATACACGCCGGACCGCCCAGTAGATGCCAAGCACTGCGCAGGGCCCAGCGCAGATCACGGCTTTCGGGGCAGCTCTCCAACCATTGCAATGTGCTGCGCAAGCGGCTCACAGCATGCTCGCCATCATCGCTGAGTTGTGTGCTTAAGGCCTCGTCCATAATAGCGTCGCGCAGCAACATTGGGCTTTCTCGCAAGCGCAACAAATCGTCCCAGCTCAGACCAACAAAGGGCGCCCGTAACACACTCGCCCAAGCCACGTCGTCAGCCTCATGCCAGAGCGCCCGCAGCAGAGCCATAAAATCCATGACCGCTGGGGTCGTGCCAAGGCTATCAATGTCTTGTCCGGAAAAGCCCAAACCCGCCGCCTTAAGCGCCGGAATAATATGTTTTAAATGACTCCGGCTGCGAATCAGAATTGCCACTGATGACGTCCTGCCCACCTCCGCATCACTTGCCTGTAATTCCAGTAAGTAATCAGTAATCTGCTTGGCCTCAGCCAAGGCTGCACCCGCTTTGCCATCAACCCCCTTCGCCAATACTTGCGGATGAATTTTCACCACACCGGCATTGCTGCGCTGGGGCAACGCCGCTTCGTAGTGACGGCCACGGTCAGTAAACAAAACCTTAAACGCGTCGTTTACCCAGTTAACCAAATCTGGCGAAGAGCGGAAATTGGCCTTGAGCTGCAGCGGCACAAGGGTTTTACCAGCAAAGCTACCGCGCTGCATAAGTTCGTCAAATAAGCTCACCAAACTGCCGCGGAATGCATAGATCGATTGCTGTAAATCGCCACAGAAAAACACACTGCGGCCGTCATTGTCTTCCCAACCCTGACACAGGGCCTCGAGCAATTCGATTTGACTAACCGAAGTGTCTTGCATCTCGTCCACCAATATATGGCGCACGCGATCTTCCACTAGTAGCGCATCGCCGACCGCCTCACCGTGCTCAATCGCGCCTTCGCTACTCAGGGCAATAATCGCGCGCTGGGCGATCTCGCCAAAATCGACGCCGCCTTTGCGCTCAAAACTGAGCCGCAGATGGGCGAGCAAGTAGGCGAGGGCGAGACGGAAATGGCCAACCAATTCACGGCTGCTATCGGGGAAATACGGTGGCGGCAAATTGGCGATGCAGGCGAGGAGTTCTGATACCTGCGCAAACTGATCTGTGTCTTCGAGGTTTTTAAGCCAGGCCTTGGCCTCGCTGGTGCCGGGCTGACCGGCTTTGAGTCCGGCGTAATTTAAAGAGCGCGGCTTATACAACTCACCCTTGCCGCTGAGCATGGTGCTCGCCAAAGTTTGAATTAGCGCAAAATCCGCCAAGCCCATATTTTCAGCTAAGCGCAGATCCGCCGCCCACGAATGAGCTTCATTACTACCGGAAGACTCGACAAAGCCGCGAATTAATTGATCGATGTTTAAAGCCTGTAATGCCTCCCAGGCCGGTTCAAACTGGCTGGCGACCTCTTCAGCCAGCGCCTGTTCCATTTCATCGATTTCGCCACTTAGCACGTCTTTTAACCACTGATCACGCTTAGACAATAGCGCCGCTAATAAGGGCAGCAAGGTCTCGATGCGATTGCTGCCGTAGGCCAATAAACTCTGCAGGGCGTCGGCCAGCGCTGGTGGGCAATTTGCGGTATCCATTTGCCGAAATAGGCTGAGTATCGCCTCACGGTAGAGCGCATCGGCATCGCTAACGGGCGCAGCGGCGCCCAAGCCTGACAGCAAGGGCAGGCGGCGCACTAAGCTGCCGCAAAAGCTGTCAAAGGTTGTTATCCGCAGGCGAGCACTATTTTCTAGCAAGGACCAGTGCTGGGCCGCGTCATGGGCCAAGACCTGATTCACCGCGTCGCGAATATCTTCTTCAAAGCCTGAGCTGGGTGGTTCAGTATTTTCGCCGCCCAGGGCTTTAGCACCCGCTTGCAAGGCATGAACAACCCGCTCTTTAATTTCACCTGCCGCTTTATTGGTAAAGGTGATGGCAACGACTTTTTCTGGCTGATCAACGGTGAGCAGGCAGCGCAAGTAGCGCAGCAGCAAGACACCGGTTTTACCGGAACCGGCGGGGGCGCGCACCAATACCGAGTGGCTGGGGTCAACGGCCCGCTCGCGTTGATCTTGATCTGGCGGACGCGGAAAATTGCTCATTCGGCATCCTCCTGCTCGACAGTGTCCCGCAGCAAGGGCAGTAAAAACTGACTAAAACTGCGACTGTAATTCTGGCTGTAATCGTGTTGAATATTGCCCGCCAAAATACCTTCCGCCATGCCTTGCAGTGCGGTTGACCACGCATCGAGCTCGGCCTGCCATTTATCTGGGCTATCAACGTCATTGTCTTTATCCGGCCGTTTAGCAATCACGCTATTAGCCCAATTGCTACGCATGTGAATCGCTAAGTCCTCTGGGCTTTTAAGCTGGGCGAGCATGACGCCGTCGATATGCAGTGAGTCCTTAGTTTCATCTCCCGACTGCACCAAGGCATAAATCGGTAACTGGGGTTCGGTCAGGCTATCGACATTAAGTGAGCGGCCATTAATGCTGCCGGTTTTATAGTCGATCACCAGATGCTTTCCGCCAACATTGTCAATGCGATCCATGCGCAGCCTTAAGGGAATACCCGCCAATTTGGTTTCGATTAATTGCTCAACCGCGATCACTTCAAAGTCTTGCAGACGCTGTTTTTCTTTTTCTTCTAGCCAGCTGCATACCAGACGAATCACGCGCTCTTTTTCAATATTTAATAAGGATTCGCCAAAGCGGGCGACGCTAAACTCCGGCCCCTGCAACGCTTGTTCGCAGCAACTGCGTACGGTAGCTTCTAGTTGCACACTGTTTAGCGCATCGAGGGCTGCCTTGGTTTTTAGTCGTTGCCATACATGCTGCATGGTGTCGTGAACCAAAATACCCTGTATCCGATGATCAAGACCTTCGGCTGGCTGCGGGAATTCCCGCAGATTTAAACGGTACTTTAAAAATGCAAAGAACGGACTGCTGGCGTACTCCTTAAACAAGCCCGTACCGCCGCGAATACTGTCGCGCTGCACTGAGTCTACCGCGCGAACCTCATCGCTAGTGGGCGTCGTCACCTGACCGCTGGCTTGGTAGCGATTGCCAATATCCCGCTGCGCGTCGTCTTGCCAACGCGGCAACAGTGAACAAGGACCTTGGGGACTACCGACCTCGCTTTCACGGCAATGGCTAATGTGCACTTCGGGCGCCGACGCCAAAAGGCTACTTAAAAGCATGCGGTCACGCTGTAGACACAGGCCGGGATCGCTATCCTCTAGCCCGGCTTGCTGCTGCAATTCCAAAGGTAAAAACGGCGATGGTTCAACTCGGCGCGGCAAGGCGCCGTCATCAAGACCCATAATCCACACTGCGTCAAAGCGCAGGCCAAGGGCATCGTCGTATTGCATAATTCGCACAGGGCAAGCCCAGTCACGACTTACCGAGAAGCGTTTGGTACTAAGAATATGTTGCAGCCAAGACAAGGCGCTGTCATGGCTCACCGGCCCCAGCTGCCGATCGAGGGCGCGGAAGACATCCATGGCCTGACTAAAACCGCGGCGGCATTGTTCCACCACAGGGTCGTCATCATCGGCATTGGGCCAGCCCGCGGAGAGTAATAGTTGATCAAAAAATCGCACCCACTCCGAGGGCAATTGCGCCCCCGGCATAGTCTTGAGCATGCTAGCTAAATCATGAAGAAAGTCACTGACCGCAGGCTCTTCTTCCTCCATTTTCTTTGCCAAGGCCAGCGCACTTTTAAGAGTGGTTTCAGGGCCAAGACGATCACGCCAACGCAGATCCAAGCGCGCTCGAACACTGCGCGCCTCCGGCCAGCCGCGCACAAAACGCGAGCGTAATACCCGACTAAATTGCTCTAGCGGCATAGCCTTAGCCGCAAGCGAGATCAGATCCCAAGCCGATTTAATTAAGGGGTAAGACAATAGCGTTTCGCTGCCATCAAAAAGCCAAGGCTCCCGGGGCTGAGTATCTGCGGTAGGGAACAATCCGCTTGGGTAGAGCTGACGCTGCAACACTGCCTGCAAAACCGCCCGGTATTGATTCATGTCAGGCACCAATACCGCGAGCAGTTTATTGGCGTGTTCACCCTCGGCGCTTAGGTAATCGCCCAGCCATGCCGTAAGTGCTTCACACTCTTGAGTCAACTGCGCTGCCGATTGAAAATGCGGCGTGGCGTTAAAACCCTCAATAGTCAGCTGTTTAATGGCCAGCACTTGCGCGCATTGCTCAATAAAATGCCGTGGTGCTGGGCTAAGGCTCAATTCGGTGCTCAGTATTAACTGATCGGGCAACTCTAAACTGCGCTCAGCAAGCATAGGCAATAAAGCCGCCGGCAATTGCTGGGCACTCAGCGCCTGCTGCTCATCAAGCTTTTCCTGCAGCGCTTGCTGCCACTGATGAAAGGCTTGGTATTCTTGCGAGAATAAATAATATTCCCGGTCGCTACTCAGACGGTACTGAGCGTGCAGCTGAAAAGCATCTACAAACTGGCGAGCAATCGCCATGCTATTTAGACAGTTTTCGGGAAAGTAACTACTGGACTCAATAATGTCCCTGGCCAAGGCCAGTAATTGAATAGGGCGCAGCACTTGTTTAGCGGGAAAGCTGGCGTCCCATAACTCGGCAAACCACTGATCCAGCGGCATGACCGTAATGGTTTCGATAAAGGCTTGGTCATGACTGCCACGCAGCTGCGCGATGCGCTCACGACACTGACGGGCGCTGGCATCGCTGGGCATCAGCACCACACTGCGGCCGGTAAAGGTCAGTAATTCCGCTAGCTTGAGCTGTTCCAAATGCGCGTCCTTTTCTAATTAGCTGGCATTAGCCTAGCCACGCATAATAACGCAACCGTATTCACATTGTCGTTCCTAGCAACACGCTAAAATTTAAACAGGACAGCAATTAGGAAAACCATTGATAATGCTATATGACGAAGATCCTTGCAGAGAAATTACAGCGCGGCGCCATCAATTTTATAATTATCAGCTAACGCACAAAATTAGTTGGCTTCTCTATTTCATACAAGTCGTCTGAAATCGTGGCTAACTTTTCCTCGAGTACGGCCTTGGCATCGTTGAGCCCGCGATTATAAAAATAGGCGCCGACTTCTTCTGCAAAAAAATCGATAAGAAATTCAGCCTCAAACTTGCCAATATCCTGATCTAATTCAGCGACAAAATAGCGCTGTATCTTATCAATTATCAGGGACTTTTCTTCGGCGGAAAACTCAATCATCGCCATGGTTTGTATCTCCGTGTTAAATCATTTAAGCGTGTTTGGCAGGCTGGGTAGACGCTAATCGTTTCACTGCGGCGACACCCGCCCAGTTACCGCTGGCGAAACAGGCGGTTAACAAATAGCCGCCGGTGGGGGCCTCCCAATCGAGCATTTCACCAACACAATAGGTGCCCGGCAGTTTTCTTAGCATAAAGTCCTCGTCGAGCTCGCTAAAGCAGAGGCCACCGGCGGTGCTAATGGCTTCGTCTAAGTTGCGGGTGCAGCACAAGGTTTGCGGCAAGGCTTTAATCAAAGCCGGTATCGCGTTTATATCTGCCATTTGCGCTTTACTGGTTAGCGTTTTTAATAAGGCCAGTTTGGCACCAGACAAACCGCACTGCTTGCGCAGCACATTGGCGAGGGAATCTTTAGGACGGCGCTTGGCAATTGCCTGCTGCAATTTTTCTAGGCTGCGGTCTGGGTCGAGATCCCAAAATACCGTGCATTGACCGTGCGCCGCGATGCCATCACGAATGGCCGCCGACACACCGTAGACGGGCCCTCCCTCAATACCATAGGCAGACACAAGCGCATCGCCTTGTTGTCGCCAAAGTTTGCCACTTGTATCGGTCACACTGATGGCAATCGTTTTTAGGGGCACGCCAGCATATTCAGCGATAAACTCCGGTCGCCAAGGATATTCGAAACCACAATTACTGGGCCGCCACGGGGCGCACTGTATGCCGCGCTGCTCAAACAGTCCCAGCCAATTGCCAGTAGAGCCGAGTGCCGACCAACTGCCGCCGCCTAGGGCGAATACCGTAATATCCGGATCAACCTCGAGCTTGTGCTCAGGACCTTGAATCACAAGTTCCCCTTCCGCATTCCAGCCTTGCCAGTGGTGGCGATGGTGAATACGCACGCCACTGCCACGCAGCCGCTGCAACCAGCGCCGCAGCAACGGCGCGGCTTTCTTTTCAACAGGAAACACGCGACCGGAACTACCGACAAAGGTTTCAACGCCTAAATCTGCCGCCCAATTGCGCAGGGAATTAGCGTCAAAAGCATCGAGGCAGGGCCGTAAGTCGCTAGCGCGATCGCCGAAACGAGCGACAAAATCTGGCCACGCCTCGTTGTGGGTGAGGTTAAGCCCTCCAATACCGGCACGTAAGAATTTGCGCCCCACCGTTGGCATGCTGTCGTAGACTGCCACGGCATAGCCCGCTGCGCTCAGTTGCTCGGCGGCCATTAAGCCCGCGGGGCCACCGCCAATAACAATTGCGCTAAGGTGGGTAGAGTGGGGCATATGTCGGGATTCCTGACGTGCAAAGCTGAGGCCGCGTATTGTAGCGTAATAGCGATAGGCCTTCAGTAAGCCTTAGTCTTGCGTATTGCTGTCCACTTTTACGCTCGAGCGCCATAGGATACGAGACACTGAAAAACCAAAATACACGCCGCTATTCTTCCGAAATAAGGGGCTATCGTCAAAGCTCGCGCCATGAAGATCGAGGTAGCTCAGGCCCAGCATTACTCGCCAATTCGACTTAGCGTGCCATCGCAAATTCAGACCTGCGCCACTGCTGTTGTAACCGGAGCTACCTCGATAGACCGGCCGAATAGCGGTAGCGTAACGCGGCCCAACACCGTAAAAATAATCATGGTAATCCGCGCTGCCATAGCGCATTTGCACACTTGCCCGCATAGAGAAAGCGTCACTTAAGCGCCGGCCCCAGCGCAACTCTGGATTAAACATCCAACCTTCATAGTTCATTGCCGGAAAGCCGTCCACCGCCAAGAGCGCCCGCAAATTAAGCCGCAGCTGTATTTTTTCCATTGCACTATCATGCAGCTTAAGGCGCAACGACGGTCCTAGTTCAAAACTAAAGTCGAGGTCGTCCATACCCTCACGGGCACTATTATCAGCGCTATTTACCGGTAAACTCCCGCCGGCAGAAATATCGAGATCCCAGAGCGGGTGTTCAAATACCATGCCCCGCAAACCCTCCCTGTCGGCCTTAAGACGTTCACCGCGATAAATCACATAGGGAAATGGCAGAGCGTAGCTGCGGTCTTGATCGGCACCGGGATAATCAGGCAAGTGAAAAAATGCCAAACCGCCACCGAGTTCCCATCGCGGCAACTGGCCCGTTTTCAAGTCCTCAGCCTGGACTGCGCTGTTTAGTATAATCCCCAGCAAGCTCAATATTGCTTTTATTCTCACGCGCTTCGCCTCATACGATTTTACTTTCCGTCACATGCTCGCGACTTTTGCCTTAAAACTTTCAGGCACTGGGCAAACGGATTTGCGCTTATAATCAAAAAACAGCATGGTGTTTTTTACTCTTGCGGCTTCTCTATTTTTGCTTACGTTACGCAAGCTGAACAGTAAATCAAAGCTTTTGCTAGTGAAATTGCAGGCCGTAACGTCAATAGCGAGGTGGTCACCATAATCTGTCTCCGAGATGTAAGAAATCTCGGAGTGAGCCATGATCAATCCCGCTTCTTCAAATGCCGTAGCGTGCTCGTAGCCCAAGGCAATAATAAAACGTAACTGCGCTTCAATGGCAATTGCCGGGATACGATCCGCAGCAAGGTGGTTGGCCACATTCACGTCGGAGTATAAAACGATATATTCTGTGGTAAATAGAAAGCGTTCGGGGAGGTCAATTGATTTTCTGGGCATCGTGGTTCTCATTTTCTAATTCATTTACGCAGCCTGCAGCTTGCGCAGCACTTTTTCAAGCGCGATTTTGAAAACCACCGATGGCGGACAATTATAAGCGCCGACGCACTCTCCGTATGTACAGTGCCATGCCCATGGCAAATACAGTCGCAACCCCAGCAGCAAAAAGTGCCGACAGACTGTCACGGACATTGCGCCCAAGACCATCAATGAAGTGCCATTTATGCAGAGTCGCAAAGCTCAAGCCCTCTAAACGGTCGCTGTCGCGTACGATGGCAGCTAAAGCACCGCTGCGTGGCTCAACGTACACACTCACATGGTCAGTACTATCGTAGTCCAAGGCAATGACTGGCAGACGCTTATTCACAAAACCGTATTCACCGCCAAAGTCCGTCACTGTGCGCATTCTTAGCAAGGGCGCGTCGACAGGCAGATATGCCTTGGCAATGGCGGCTGCGTGAATTGCCTCGCCATTCAGGAGTTGCTCACCGCTTTGCGCACTGTAGTACCGCATGTCGCCCTCAGCCCAAACGCGGAAATAATGGTCCTGTGCGATATGAATAAGATCAGCTTGCACAAGCGTCGAACTTAACATTGACCAATTCAGCTGCACCTCAGCCAAAGGCGCAGCCATCGCCGGCACTGCGGCTATCGATGGCAAAAATTGTTTTTGCCACAAATGGTATAGGCCGCTGATGGTAAAGGTGAATGCTGTTATTGCCACCGCCAAACCAAGCCCCCGATGCAGGCGTAGGAGCGGCGAGTTTTTGCGCCGTGGTCGTCCCGCCCGCCACTGCAAATAGTATTGCAAGATACCGGCAAGGGCGATCAGGCCTCCGCCGAGGAGGCAGAGACTCATTAAACCTATACGCAGCGTCGAATTCTCAATAAAAACCCACGAATGCAAATTGCGGAAGAACGCGCTGCTTAAAGCCTTAGTATTGTTCACTACAGTGCCGAGTCGGTCACTGGCAGTGTCTACATAGACTCGCATTCCGTCGTCCCGTTCGAAGTCGACTCGCCACACCGGCAACAGCCGATTTACGTAAACGTAGTCTTCGTCGAATTCGGTTTGCAATACCATTGCGCGAATCGCGCTGTGTTGATCACCCAAATAATGGCGGGCAAGATGCGCCGCATAGTCTGTTTCGCCGTGCTCAATTACCTCACCGCTGCGGGCATTTAACCAAACCGCTTCACCGGCGACAACAATGCGATAACAAGGCCGGCCCTGCCAAGCGAGTAGGCGCACGGCCGATGCGTCGCCGATGACGCCAGCACGATTTGCCGCCTCGGCCACACTAAGTAAATCTTTACTTGCAAGGACCTCAAGCTTGTAAGCAAAGGCATCTGCGACCGGCTGTATTCGCGAGATAATCGGGTGCGATAGTCCGCTTAAACCCCAGCAAATAATGGCTACGCCCACCACCATACCCACGCGCGCGTGCCATCGGAGTAAGAGGACAATCAAGCTATTTCGTCGCAATTGATTAGCATTCATTACAATTCCACTCGCAAGCCAAGTGTCGCTATACGGGGACTACCGGGGGTAAATGCTGGCCCGTATTTGCTGGTTGTTTCTGCGTAGCGGCGATTAGTTACATTGTAAATTCGCGTATAAAAACTCAGCTGGGAATTGAACTGATACTCACCGTTAATATTGAGCAAGCTGTGACCGGCGTATTTGTCTCGATCGCTGGCAATGCCGTCGTTGTCGTTTTGCTCATCGAGCCAATGTGCGCCTTGACGCACCCACTCGAATTCGATGTGGCCACCATTGAGAACGTGGGGACGATAATTCAAGCGCGCATTGAGAAAACTTTCTGGAGCGTCTGGCATACTATTGCCGCTGTAATTGCCGCTGCGGTCTAGCCATTCTTCATAGCGATGTTTTGAGCGGGTATACGCCAGGCCAATATCCAAGCGCTCGCTAATATCGCGCTCTAGGCCCAGTTCTATGCCTCGGTGCGATGTTTCACCGGCATTGGCATTGCGACGGGTTCCAGTTTGCGGATCGGCTATCGATAAAATTTCATCTTGCTTGCGCATGTAATACACAGCGAAATCAAAGCGACTAGCGGAGTCCAGATTTCCCCGCAAACCAAGCTCAATACTATCGGCTTTTACCGGTGCCAAAGCGGTGGAATCAGCAGTGTCGCCAGCGCGAAATAATTGTGAAGCAGAGGGAATTCGAAACGCATGGCGATAAGAAGTGTAGCCGTTAATTGCCTCAGAAAAATCGTACACCAAGCCCAGCTTTGGACTCAGATGTTCAAAATCCAGACTTTGATCTTGGGGACGTAAATGAGCGGGGTCTTGCGCTGCATCGGCAATATTATCTTGATAGTCATAGGCAATCGCATCGTAGCGCAGACCAGCACTGATACGCAGCGGCTCAGTCAATTGGCTCTCGACATGAACATACGGTGATACCGATAAATAATCGACGGTGTAATCGTATAAGCGGCCCGCTTTTTGATAGCTTAGCCAATACTGGCCGGGATCCTTGTCCGTGCGCTCAATATAGTACTGGATTTGTTCGCCACGGCTGCGATCAATGTCGACACCGCTTATTACAAAACTGCTTTCCGAAAAATCCTTGCGGTATTTAAGCAACACGCCAACGGAGTCGTGGCCGTCTTCATTGATATGCGCGTCTTGGGAGTCCAGTGCGGGGGAACAACTTGGGCACCACGCCGGCGCTGGCTGCACTCGCCCGGTATTTAAAGTCCAGGTCGCGACATACGCCAGAGAATTACTACGGATAAATGGGGTGATGCTTACACTGTGATCGTCACCATTATATTCAAACGCCGAAGATAGGCGCAGCGCGCTGACATCGCGGTAACCGATGGTATTGCCAGCTTTTTCAGGCTGACTATAGTAATCCGCAACACTCAGCGCCGAACCGCCAGTTGCCATCGACACATTACTAGCACTCAATACCGTGTTCACCTGCCACGCTGAGTCAATTTGGCGAAACCAGCCTAGGACCAATTCCTGCCGTTCACTTTCATTATTTTCCCGCCAACTGCCGTTCTTTGCCACTGACACATTAAGCGTATAGCTATTGTTTTCGCTAAGCTGCGCGCCTCGAAATTGACTGCGATAGCTATCGTATTCACCTGCTTCAATGGTGAGCGTACTGCGATCTTCCTTAGCTGGCTGAGCCAGTAAACTGTTAATCACCGCGCCCATGGCGTCTGAGCCATAAAGCGCCGAGCCCGGCCCCTTGATAATTTCGACGCTGTTCGCCAAGGCCGTATTCACCTCGTAGAGCGCATTATGATTAAAGAAGCCAGCGGAGCGCGTTGGTACACCATTCTCGATATAGAGGTATACCGGGTTGTAAGACACCGGCTGGCGAATCGCAGCGGCCACACCCTCACCACCAGATCCCAACTGCACAATATTTACACCAGGAATGCGATTCATTAATTCACTGGCATGACGTGGATTGAGGGCTTCGATTGTGGCTTGATCTAATACGCCCACGCTCGCGGCAACATCGGCCAAATTCTGAGCATCTCGGGTAGCGGTAACTAAAACCGTTTCTAGCACCGCATGCTCAGCAATCGCCGGCAAGCAGACAAGGACAAGGCCTAATAAAAAAATACGCGACTGGTAATTCGGCATGTGCACCTCAATTTTGAGCTGCACATTCTAGTGAATACTCTGCCTAGCACAATGCGACATGATGTCGCAGGGCGACTCAGCGTCCTGCTCTTTTTTGGGCTTATGACTGCTCACTAAATTGTGGGACGCCGTCCGGAATCTGGTACCAGGCCTGTTTCTGACTTACCCATAAATGGGCTTCCGGTTTAAGTACGCGGGTATCGTTTAAACTCGCCGCTTTAAGTTTAATAAGGTCTGGTTCATCAGGATTAAAATGATAAATTCGATTACCACAGTGGGGACAAAACTTAGCGTAATTTTTATTGCCGCTGTCGGCCAGTCGCTCCCATTGCGCCAATTCCCCTTGTAGAACGAGGGTATCGCTTTTAATAAGCGCGGTTATACTAAAAGCACTGGTAGAGAGTTTTTGGCAGGCTATACAATGGCAGGCGATCACTTTTAAAGGTGGTGCCAATAATTGATAACGAACATTCCCACATTGGCAAGATCCTTCAAGTGGGTATTGAATACCGCTCATATCATCCTCCGCTATGTCATTCACAGTGAGCCCAAAGCCACGCTAGGCTAAAGCGCCATTGGCATAGTACCGCTAGGTTTGTTCGGATTACAGAGATACGCAGTAAAACAAAGGGGGTTATCATTAACGGAGAGGAGACAATAAAAGAATATGCACAGCATTCCGTTGCTAAATTCCAACGGGACGATAGATGCCCCGACTAGAAATATTTATAAAGTAAACTTAGATTTTCGCCGCTTGGCGCTCAGAATAACGCTTCTGCTTTTTTTGGTCATACATAATGATATCGGCATCGGCGAGTATTTTTTCAACTGTTAAATGCTTGTTCGCATTAAAATCGACAATTCCATAGGAAAACGCCAAATCGTAACCGCGATTCACCCGTGCATTAAAATCCGCGAGTATCTCCGCAAAGCTCACCATAACCGCCTCAGCCGAATCTGGCGGCGTATTGCTTAGCAAGACAACAAATTCATCGCTGCCTATTCGGGCAAACACATCGGAAGCACCTAATTTATTTTTCATTTGCTCGCTAAAACTACGCAATGCGCGGTCGCCTTCGCGACGGCCAAATGTCTCATTAACCGTTTTAAATTGATCAATATCAATCATGACCAAGGATGCCGGCAAATCCAGACGAGCACACATATTCAAACCATGCTCGGCCAACATCAGAAAACCACGGCGGTTACTAATATTGGTTAGCTCATCCAAGGTGTTTAATTCTACGGTTGCAATCTCAGCTTCCACAATCAAGGCGAGGTCGCGCAACATTTCCAGATCTTCGCCAGACAATGTCCGTGCGTGGGTATCAATTAAGCATAAGGTACCGAGTACATGACCGTCCGGCGCACGCAATGGGCATCCCGCATAAAAGCCAATATTGGGTTCACTTAACACCAGAGGATTATTAAAAAACCGCTCATCGTCCTTGGCATCTGGCACTACCAGAATACTGTCGTCGAGTATGGCGTGGCCACAAAAGGAGATGTCGCGCGGCGTTTCGCGCACGTCTAAGCCCATGCACGATTTAAACCATTGGCGATCTTCATCAATCAAACTTACCAGCGCAATTGGCACATTAAACAAGCGTCGCGCCATTCGCGTAATACGATCAAAACGCTCTTCCATAGGCGTATTCAAAATATTTAGTGCACGCAGTGTTTTTAAGCGCTCAACATCATTTACTGGTATTTCAGGAGCTATCACAAAATCACCTCTGCAGCGTCGTTATACACGCAGCGTTTAAAATGGTAACGATCGATTTTCGACCGCTATCTCTGCCTCGACTATCGCTGCTAAATCACTCAACATTTCCAAGTCTTCCGTCGACATGGTTCGTGGCTTCGTGTCAATCAAACACAATGTCCCCAGCAATTGTCCGTCTAGCGCCCGTATAGGACAGCCCGCATAAAACGCAACATTTGGCGCATTTACGACCAGCGGATTGTCAGCAAAACGCTCGTCTTCTTTAGCGTTTTCTACGACTAGAATCTTGTTATCCAGAATCGCGTGCCCACAAAAAGAGACATCCCGTGAAGTCTCCCGCACATCCAAACCGATACAAGATTTAAACCATTGGCGATTCTTATCAACTAAGCTAATCGCGACTATTGGCACATCGAAAAGCCGTTTTGCCATCCGCGTGAGGCGGTCAAAACGCTCTTCCACCGGCGTATTTAAAATATTAAGCGCACGTAAGGTTTGTAGACGCTCCACTTCGTTCTCTGGATTCTTTGGCGCTTTCACACAACCACCTCGGCAACGCAAATTTGCGGCTCACTAACAGGATAAGGCTACTCGCACAAATCAAGCGTCTGTATTTTGTACAGCTACTTCCCAAGCCTTCGGCTTCAGTATAGACGACCATACAAAGTAAGCTTGTTTACCTCGGATAAACAGTGTGGCGGGATAATGATCCTTATCACATACGGGCTTACCACTATCACGCTCATTTAAGGTGCAAAACCGCCGTCAAGTATCTGATTTAGAATATTTATTTTAAAAATGGAATGCCGGTACTTGCCGTGTTTATAGTTGTTGATTCGTCTTTTAAATCCGTGCCACTCAAGCTTTTTCGCAGTGCACCTCGCACTAAATAGAGTGCAGTCTCGGCGGCTTGCGGATAGCTCAGGCCCGCCTCGCGAATATTCGAGATACAATTGCGCTGGGCATCCGAACGGCCTCGTTTTGGCGAATGCGTAATATAAAGGCCGAGACTGTCTGGCGAGCTCAAACCCGGCCGTTCGCCGATTAAAATAATACTCAATGTCGCGCCGAGCGCTTCGCCAATATCGTCAGCCAATGCCACTCTGGCCTGACTTGCCAAGCACAACGGGCCAAGCCGCAAGCCCAAGGCATGCAAGCCATCGATCAATAGCCGCGACAAGTTCACCGCGTGGGCCACTACTGCTGCAGATGACAATCCGTCAGCTATTATCAAGGCCACATCAATCGGCCCTTGCTCTGCCGCTCGACTCCGCAGAGTTTGCCATTGCTGTTCGGGCAGCTGACGACCCAAATCTGGCCGCTGCAAATAGCGGTTACGATCCCCAGCAACACTGCATAAAGAAATAATAGGGAATAGCGTATCGCGCTGATCGTTGCCTGCACTGGTCAGCTCAGTTGTGCAGGCAACAATCAGTTCATCGAGGTTGAGCGCCTGGTGCACTGCATCTCTCGCCCTTGCGTGGTCTAGTTGAAATTGTAAATTTACCCTCGTGGGCGCAGCGACACCGGTACGACCGAGCGCGATGCGCGCCGTGGTATATTCCCGCAGCGGCCGCCAAGCATCAATTGTCTTACTTGTCATTGCCAAGCTCCGCTAATTCAATGGCCTTAGCAAAGGCCGGTGGTAGGTGTGCACCGCTCACCAATTTACCGCCGCTATCCATGATGCCAGTTTTCTGCAACCACTGGAAAAACTCCGGTGCCGGCGGCAAATTTAAGAGGCGACGAACGGCAAGGGCATCGTGATATGAGGTGCTTTGGTAATTCAGCATAATATCGTCGCCACCGGGCACGCCCATGATAAAACTGCCCCCCGCTAAGGCGAACTGGGTTAACAACATATCCATGTCATCTTGGTCCGCCTCGGCATGGTTGGTGTAACAAATATCACAGCCCATCGGCAGGCCAAGTAATTTACCGCAGAAGTGATCTTCTAAACCTGCCCGAATAATCTGCTTACCATTGTACAAATACTCAGGACCAATAAAGCCAACGACGGTATTCACTAATAGTGGTGAAAAGGTCCTCGCTAAACCGTAAGCGCGTGTCTCAATGGTTTGCTGGTCTACGCCGTGATGAGCGTTTGCCGACAGCGCACTGCCTTGCCCCGTTTCAAAGTACATGACATTGTTGCCGACGTTACCGCGATTGAGGCCTAAAGCTGCATCCTGGGCTTCTCCTAGCATCGCGATATTTATGCCAAAACTCTTGTTCGCCGCCTCACTGCCGGCGATGGACTGAAACACCAAGTCCACCGGTGCACCTTGTTCCATCAGCGCCAAAGTCGTACTCACGTGGGTCAGCACGCAGGATTGCGTGGGAATCTCGAAGCGCTGAATAAACTCGTCTAACAAGCCCAGCAATCTCGCCACCGACTGAGTATTGTCCGAGGCGGGGTTGATACCAATGACCGCATCGCCGCTAGCATAAAGCAAACCGTCGATAATACTCGCCGCGATACCAGCCTCATTATCCGTGGGGTGATTCGGCTGCAGCCGAGTCGAGAAATGGCCGCTTAGACCAATGGTATTGCGAAAGCGCGTGACAACCTCACACTTCTTGGCTACCGCAATCAGGTCCTGTACCCGCATAATTTTACTCACCGCGGCCACCATTTCTGGCGTTAAGCCCGGCGCCAAGGCGGCAAGAGTTGCGGTATCTGCGGCATCGGATAATAACCAATCGCGAAAATCGCCGACGTTTAAATGGGCCACAGCGGCAAAGGCGTCTGTATTATGGCTGTCGACAATCAGCCGAGTGATTTCGTCACTCTCATAGGGAATGACCTGTTCATTAAGAAAATGACGCAGTGGTAGATCGGCCAATACCCACTGTGCCGCGACTCGCTCTTCGTTACTACTTGCGGCTAGACCTGCCAGATAGTCGCCGGAGCGAGCTGGACTCGCCTTAGCCAATAAAGTTTTTAAATCAGCAAACTGGTAACCACGCTGACCCAAACGAATACGAAAACTCATTGTGCACCTGCGGTTGATAAATTTCTGGCAAGGATGCCACCGACCCAATCTAGCAAGCCCCTGGCCAAGGTGCAAAGCGCAGTATTATAAATTCACCTTGGTTTTGAAGCCGCCAAATAGCATGCGTTTGCCATCACCCAATGGTCTCTATGCTCCCGTCTGGCACTGGCAATACAAGCCCATCTACATAGCTCATTGACGGCACTCCCACGGATAACTGAATGAGCTTATTTTTAGCGCAAGCGCGACCCGCAAATGTAGCCGCAATTTGCCTATAAGGTTACTAAGGAACTCCGTCGGGATCGTCAGCTTCCTTTGAAGAAATTATAGTGAGCACCCACTACCTATAAAATCACGTTATATATGGAAAGGTAGCGCCAGCTCAAGGCAATTTTGACAAGACTCCGCAAGGATGTGTTCATGCGTTACAATAGCCAAAATCACCATGAGAACAGACAAGAAACCATGCTGAACTTTCTTCCTCATTGGCTGCGCGGCAGTCTGACCTTGCTATTAATTGCGTGCTCTACGCTAAGCTTGGTACCCATTCTCTTAGTTGTTGCGATACTCAAATTATTGATCCCGATCCCAGCGTGGCGACGCTGGTGTACCGTTGTGTCGATTGAGATCGCGAATTTGTGGGTGGGCTTCAATAATCTATTGCTCGATGTTATAAACGATATTCACTGGGATATTCAAGGTGTCGAGGACTTAAGCCTTGAGGATTGGTATTTTGTAACCTGCAATCACCAGTCGTGGGCCGACATTTTAGTCGCGCAAAAAGTACTATTTCGAAAAATCCCGATGCTGAAGTTTTTTCTAAAGCAGCAACTCATTTGGGTTCCGGTCATCGGTTTAGCCTGGTGGGCATTGGACTTTCCTTTCATGAAACGTTACTCCGCCGCCGAGATTGCCAAGAACCCGGCCTTAAAAGGCAAAGATCTAGAAACTACCCGCAAGGCTTGCGAGAAGTTTAAATACACACCAGTAACGGTGTTCAATTTTTTAGAAGGCACCCGTTTCACCCAAGCAAAGCACCAATACCAGCAGTCGCCTTACCAGCACCTATTGAAGCCCAAAGCTGGCGGCGCTGGTTTTGTATTAGGCGCAATGGGCGAGCAATTGCACACTATGCTCAATCTCACCATTTACTATCCTGGTGATGATCGTAGCTTTTGGCATTTCTTATCTGGTCGGGTTACCGAGGTGGTAGTCCGTGTTGAGAAGAGAGCGATTTCGCCGCAGTTTTTAAGCCGAGACTACCTAAACGACGAGAAATTTCGCAGTGAATTCCAGCAATGGGTGTCCACTTTATGGGAAGAAAAGGATCGCTTAATTAACGATCTTCATGAAGAGATTGGCGATACGCATAAAAAAGCGGCCTAGTGAGAAGTACACCGAACTTTAAACGGCGAATACATTAGGAACTTAATGCGGGGCGCTTACGCGCCACCGCCCTACAGAATTAAAGCTTGGCGAAAGGGTCAGGTCTTGAGCTGACCTGTAGAAGTCTCGATCTGATCTGACATATCTTCTTGAAAAAGAGAG
>TARA_R110001599_G_scaffold98330_4_pt1 | contig 26730 bp, 19 predicted proteins | sample TARA_R110001599 | Tara Oceans TARA_R110001599 (sample SAMEA4398360) | marine metagenome | biome: Polar Biome; feature: [MES] marine water layer (ENVO:01000295) within the mesopelagic zone...; material: water (ENVO:00002006), including particulate matter (ENVO:01000060) such as......
TGAATTTTCGCAATTGGTAAAAGCAAACAAAGCATCTATGGTTTTATCTGGAGATATTCCTGGCGGAAGATGTACTAATATCTCTACATTTGCAGCCGTATTGTCTTCAATTTTTTTAATCTTTATTTTTCCTTTTTCATTCGCTTTTATAATACTTTCAATCAATGAAGTTGTTGTTGTACTAAAAGGAATTTCTGTAATTACTAAAGTCTTTTTATCTAACTGAGAAATTTTTGCTCTAACTCTAACTTTACCGCCACGTTTCCCTTCATTATAATTGGTGAAATCTGCAATTCCGCCTGTCAAAAAATCTGGAACAATTTTAAAACTTCTTCCTTTTAAATGCTTGATAGAAGCATCAATCAATTCATTAAAATTATGTGGTAATATTTTGGTTGATAAACCAACTGCAATTCCTTCTCCTCCTTGCGCCAATAACATCGGGAATTTTACAGGAAGATTTATAGGTTCTTTTCTACGTCCGTCATAAGAAGATTGCCATTTTGTGGTTTTTCCATTAAAAACAACATCCAACGCAAATTTAGAAAGTCTCGCTTCTATATATCTTGATGCTGCTGCACGATCACCGGTTAACGTATTTCCCCAGTTTCCTTGCATGTCAATCAGCAATTCTTTCTGGCCAATTTGCACCATTGCATCGCCAATAGAAGCATCTCCGTGCGGATGATATTGCATTGTATGACCAACAATATTCGCTACTTTATTATAACGCCCATCATCTAAATCTTTCATAGAATGCATGATACGACGTTGAACAGGTTTAAATCCGTCATCAATTGCAGGAACTGCTCTTTCTAAAATTACATACGAAGCATAATCTAAAAACCATTCCTTGTACATTCCTGTAACTTTAGTGATGGTTTCAGTATTTTCTACTGGATGATTTAATTCTTCGTTTTCGTGTTCGTTTATTTCTTCACTCATGTAAAAAACGTTTATTCGTTTAAGAGTTTATTTATTTTATACACTTGAAGTACCAAATTGACACCTCAAATGATTTATTCTACTTCTTTATTCTTTTTATATTAAAATATTATCTTTTCTCTAGAAAGACTAAAGTTATTATTTCCTTTTAACATTCTATAAAAAATAGTATAACTATAACCAAGTTTCTTCAAATTATTTACTGTTTTTATAATATCATTATATTCTACTTCTGAACCAAAATATACTTCTTTAACCATGTTTTTTTGAAACTGTAAAAATTCATTTCCATTACTACTTATTACTCTAACTTCGTCTTCATAACTCCATTTAATGTATTTAGTTTTTAACCAATAATCATAAGGCTTAACATCAAAAGAATTGGATTCAACAACTTTCTTTTCAAAATCATTAACATAATCTACATGTAAAAGATTTCTGTTTTCAATGTTATATGTAGAGAACCCAATACAAATACCTTTATGTTTCTCTGCATAGTGTGACCACATTAATATTTCATCATACTCTTTACTAAAACAACTAACCCAAGTATTATCTTTTTGTCCTTTTAATATTTCTAAGAATAACTCATTTATTTCATTTTTTGAATCTTTATTTTTCAAAAAAACATCATTAATTTGATCTTCGGTAATGACAAAATTTCTCTCTTTTGCAAACTTTATAATATCTTCTCTAGTTAATTTATATTCTAATAGTTCCTCATAACAATCAAAAGGGTCATTAAAAGAACTTGGTCTAGAAAATTTAATATTGCCATTTATTAAAATATCTAAAACACCAGTTTTAAAATTAACAAATTTGTATATAATTGGCGGTTTAACTTTATCTTTCATTAATTATCTTCAACTAAATCCAATTCCACTTTCAAATTTTCGATGATAAACTTTTGTCTATCTGGCGTGTTTTTTCCCATATAAAATGAAAGCATTTCTTCAATTGGAATTTCTTTATCTAACATAACCGGATCTAAACGAATATCGTTTCCAATAAAATGAACAAACTCATTAGGAGAAATTTCCCCCAATCCTTTAAATCGTGTTATCTCTGGTTTTCCTCTTAATTTCTCTATAGCTTCACGTTTTTCTTCCTCTGAATAACAGTAGAAAGTTTCTTTTTTATTTCGAACTCTAAATAAAGGTGTTTCTAAAATATACAAATGTCCTTCCTTTATCACTTCAGGGAAAAACTGTAAAAAGAATGTGATTAATAACAACCGAATATGCATTCCATCAACATCGGCATCAGTTGCGATTACTATATTGTTATAACGCAATCCTTCTATTCCGTCTTCAATATTTAAAGCAGCTTGCAGCAAATTAAACTCTTCATTTTCGTACACAATTTTCTTTGACAATCCGTAGGAATTCAATGGTTTTCCTTTTAAGCTAAAAACAGCTTGTGTATTTACATTTCTAGATTTTGTAATAGAACCAGAAGCCGAATCTCCCTCGGTGATAAAAAGTGTTGTGTCTAAATAGTTTTCTTTTTTGATGTCATCAAAATGAACTCTACAATCGCGTAATTTTTTGTTGTGTAAACTGGCTTTTTTAGCTCTGTCTTTTGCTAATTTCCGAATTCCTGATAATTCTTTACGCTCACGTTCTGCTTGTACTATTTTACGTTGAATAGCTTCTGCTGTATCTGTATTTTTGTGTAAATAATTATCTAATTGTGTTTTTACAAAATCATTAATAAACGTTCTAACAGTTGGCAAACCGCCACCCATTTCTGTTGAACCTAATTTTGTTTTTGTTTGACTTTCAAAAACAGGTTCCATCACTTTAATCGCTATTGCAGAAATAATTGATTTACGAACATCTGATGATTCGTAATTTTTACCAAAGTATTCTCGAATGGTTTTTACAATGGCTTCTCTATATGCCGCTTGATGCGTTCCTCCTTGTGTTGTGTGTTGTCCGTTTACAAACGAATGATATTCTTCTGAATATTGTGTTTTACTGTGTGTAATCGCAATTTCAATATCCTCGTCTTTTAAATGAATGATTGGATACAATAAATCTGATGCTGAAGTATTTTCTTCTAATAAATCTTTTAAACCATTTTCTGAATGAAATTTTTCACCATTAAACAAAATGGTTAAACCCGTGTTTAAATACACGTAATTTTTAATCATTTTGGCAACATATTCATTTCTGTATTTGTAGTTGCCAAAAATAGTTTCATCAGGAATAAACTGAACTTTTGTTCCTTTTCTTAACGATGATTCGTGCGCATTTTCAACTTCAACTATATTTCCTTGATTAAATTCTGCCCAAGCAGTTTTGCTATCTCTTATAGATTGTACTTTAAAGTATTCTGATAACGCATTTACCGCTTTGGTTCCAACTCCATTTAATCCAACCGATTTTTTAAAAGCTTTCGAGTCATATTTTCCACCAGTATTCATTTTAGAAACCACATCTACCACTTTTCCTAACGGAATTCCACGACCATAATCGCGTACAGTAACTTGTTTATCTCTGATAGAAATTTCGATGGTTTTTCCAGAGCCCATCACATATTCATCAATAGAATTATCTAAAACTTCTTTTAATAAAATATAGATTCCGTCGTCCGGAGAAGAACCATCTCCTAATTTACCAATATACATTCCAGGACGCATTCGGATGTGCTCTTTCCAGTCGAGAGATCGAATATTATCTTCGGTATATTTTGTTTCTTGTGCCATAAAAATTTGCGGGTTGAATGCCTTGCTAAAATAGCAATAAGCGTAAAAAATAAAAAACTCTATTGAATTAGTTATCAACAGAGTTTTAAAATATTTTTTGAAGGTTTTTCTAAGCGTTTACACATTAAATCTAAAGTTCATCATATCACCATCTTGCACAATATATTCTTTTCCTTCGATAGATAATTTTCCGGCTTCTTTTACTTTTGCTTCGCTACCTAAAGCAATATAATCTTCGTATTTAATTACTTCTGCCCTAATAAAACCTTTTTCAAAATCAGTATGAATAACTCCTGCCGCTTGTGGTGCTGTATCTCCAATATTAATTGTCCACGCTCTTACCTCTTTAACTCCGGCAGTAAAATACGTTTGCAATTTTAATAATTTATATGCAGATCTAATCAATTTTGATGAACCTGGCTCGTCTAATCCAATGTCAGCTAAGAACATTTGACGTTCTTCATAATCGTCTAATTCGTTAATATCTGCTTCTGTACCAACAGCCAAAATAATAATTTCTGCATCTTCGTTGGCAACAACTTCTTTTACTTTATCAACATATGCATTTCCAGTAACGGCTGAATCTTCATCAACATTACACACATATAAAACAGGTTTTGCTGTGATTAATTGAAGTGTTTTTACAAACTCTTCTTCTTTTTCTAAAAAATCGATAGTTCTTACAGATATTCCTTGTAACAGTGTTTCTTGAATTTTTAATAAAATCACCAATTCTGCTTGCGCTTCTTTATTTCCTGTTTTTGCAGTACGCTTAACTCTTTCCAACCGTTTTTCTACCGTTTCTAAATCTTTTAACTGCAACTCAATGTCAATTGTTTCTTTGTCTCTTATTGGATCGATAGTTGTATCAACATGAATAATATTGTCATTATCAAAACAACGCAATACATGAATAATTGCATCCGTTTCTCTAATATTTGCTAAAAATTGATTCCCCAAACCTTCACCTTTACTTGCACCACGAACCAATCCAGCAATGTCAACTATTTCTACAGTTGCTGGCACAACTCTTTCTGGATTTACCAATTCTTCTAGTTTTTCTAAACGTTCATCAGGCACATTTACTACACCAATATTTGGTTCTATAGTACAAAAAGGAAAGTTTGCACTTTGTGCTTTTGCATTTGATAAACAATTAAATAAGGTTGATTTTCCAACGTTTGGTAATCCTACAATTCCAGCTTTCATATTTCTTTAGATATTTAGATAAAAGGCACAATAATCAAAACTTAATTTTTGCGAGCTTGCCTTGCTGCAAGCAGGTGCAAATATAGATTTAATTCATAAAAAAACCTCGAATAAGTTCGAGGTTTAAAAGTCTTTAATTAATTTTTTAAATATTGTTCCTTATTCATTATGCATAAACTTTTGCTTTCCTAACAATTCTTCTTCTGTTTCAACATTATCTTCATCTGGAACACAACAATCTACAGGACAAACGGCTGCACATTGTGGTTCTTCATGAAAACCTTTACATTCTGTACATTTATCTGCTACAATAAAGTAAATTTCATCAGAAACTGGCTCTTGATCTTCATCTGCATTTACATTTTTTCCGCTAGGCAAAACAACGTTTCCTGATAAATCTGTACCGTCTGCATATTTCCAATCATCTGCTCCTTCATAAATTGCTGTATTTGGACATTCAGGCTCACATGCGCCACAATTTATACATTCATCAGTAATTATAATTGCCATAGTTTTTTTGTTTCAGTTTATGTACCTTTGCGGTGCAAAAATAAGTCCAAAATAATTCACAACCAAAAGAAATAGATAGAATGCTACAACGAATTGACGCTTTTGTAAAATTAGGAACATTTTTAAGTCAGTTTTCTCAATCTGGCATCGAAAAAAAAGAGAATATTACTTATAATGATTTGTTTTTTGATGGCTTTACACATCAACTAAAATTGGCTGAAGAAAATAATAGTTGGTTTACTAAAGACAATATTTTATTTTCTTTAGAAAGTTGGTCAAAAGCACTTACATCAGAAAGTATTTCTAAATGGATTTCTAATCAATCATTCCAAAATTCTAAGAAGAAAGTTGCCATAATTATGGCAGGAAACATTCCGTTGGTTGGTATTCATGATTTTTTATCTGTTGTTATTTCTGGTCACACTGTTTTGGTAAAACAATCATCAAGCGATAAAAATTTATTACCTTTTTTAGCAAAATACCTAGAATATATTGAGCCTTCCTTTAAAGGAAAAATAGAATTTACTGAAGGTAGCTTAAAAAACTTTGATGCTGTAATTGCAACCGGAAGCAACAATACAGCGCGTTATTTTGAACATTATTTTAAAGGAAAACCAAGTATTATTAGAAAAAACAGAAATTCTCTTGCAGTTTTGACAGGAAATGAAACGGATGAAGAATTAGCAAATTTAAGCAACGACATTTTTCAGTATTTTGGTTTGGGTTGCCGTTCGGTTTCTAAATTATTTGTCCCAAAAGGATATAATTTTGATGCTTTTTTTAATGGAATGTACATCAAAAGAGAAATCATAAACAACGCCAAATACGCCAACAATTACGATTATAATAAAGCGGTGTATTTAATGAGTGAATTTGATTTGCTAGAAAACGGTTTTTTAATGATTAAAGAAGACGAAAGTTACGCTTCGCCAATTGCTACTATTTTCTATGAATACTATTCTGATATCAACAAATTAAAAGAAAAATTGCATAAAGATGCTAGTAAAATACAATGTGTGGTTTCAAACGGGGTTTTAGATTCTGAAATTAGATTTGGACAAACCCAAAACCCACAACTTTGGGACTATGCAGATGGCGTAAATACGTTGAATTTTTTAGCAACAATTTAAAATCTATTATATGCTAAATTTGCACATCAATATTGATACATAATCAATCTAAAAATCAGATATTTGCAACTACTTTATTATATCTAATAATATTAAAAAATGAAAAAACATAATTTTAGTGCAGGTCCGTGCATTTTGCCTAAAGAAGTATTGCAAAAAGCTTCAGAAGCAGTTATCAACTTTAATAATGACAACCTTTCTTTGCTAGAAATTTCTCACAGAAGCAAACCTTTTGTTGCTGTTATGGAAAAAGCTAGAAGTTTAGTTCTAGAATTATTAAATATTGAAAACAAAGGCTATAAAGTATTGTTTTTACAAGGTGGCGCGAGTACTCAATTCTTAATGACTGCATATAATTTACTCCATAAAAAAGCAGCCTATTTAAATACCGGAACTTGGGCTGACAAAGCAATAAAAGAAGCAAAATTATTTGGTGATTTAGTAGAAGTTGCTTCTTCTAAAGAAGATAATTTCACTTACATTCCTAAAGGATACCAAATCCCTAAAGATGCAGATTATTTTCACTGTACAAGTAACAATACTATATTTGGAACTCAAATAAAAGAATTTCCAGAATTTGATGGCGTTAACGTTTGTGATATGAGTTCTGATATTTTTTCTCGTCAATTAGACTTTTCAAAGTTTGATTTAATATATGCTGGTGCACAAAAAAATATGGGTCCAGCAGGAACAACTTTAATTGTAATCAAAGAAGAGATTTTAGGAAAAGTAGAACGAGTAATTCCATCAATGCTTAATTATCAAATACATATAGATAAAGACAGTATGTTTAATACACCTTCTGTTTTTGCAATTTATGTTTCTATGTTAACATTAGAATGGTTAAAAGATTTGGGCGGAATATCATTTATAGAAAAAGTAAATAACAAAAAAGCTGAATTAATCTATACAGAAATAGATAGAAATCCATTATTTAAAGGATTTGCGGCCAAAGAAGATAGAAGTATTATGAACGCTACTTTTACACTAACAGATGAAAACTTAAAAGAAACATTTGAAACCATGTTATTAGAAGCTGGAATTAATGGATTAAACGGGCATAGAAGTGTTGGCGGTTACAGAGCAAGTATGTATAATGCATTGCCTCTATATAGTGTGCAAGCATTAGTAGACGTAATGCAAGAATTAGAAAGAAAAAATAAATAAAAAATAACACAGTAGGAAAATTATAAAGACGCAAATAATTTTACTTAGAACCTTTGCAACTTAGTTCCTCTGAAACTCATAAAAAAAAATGAAAGTATTAGCAAATGACGGAATTTCACAAAGTGGAATTGAAGCACTTGAAGCAGGAGGATTTGAGGTAATTACTACGAAAGTTGCTCAAAATCAATTAGAAAATTTTATAAATGAAAATGCTGTTGATGTAATCTTAGTAAGAAGTGCAACGCAAGTTCGTCAGGAATTAATTGATGCTTGTCCTAGTATAAAATTAATTGGCCGTGGTGGTGTTGGAATGGATAATATTGATGTTGATTATGCCATAAATCAAGGATTGCATGTAATTAATACCCCAAATGCTTCTTCTAGTTCTGTTGCAGAATTGGTTTTTGCTCATTTATTTGGGATGGTTCGTTTTTTACATCAAGCTAACAGAGAAATGCCTTTAGAAGGCGATACTCGTTTTAAAGATTTAAAGAAAGATTTTGCTGGCGGAACAGAATTACGTGGAAAAACTATTGGAATCATCGGTTTTGGAAGAATTGGTAAAGAAGTTGCCAAAATTGCTTTAGGAATTGGAATGAAAGTAATTGCAAATGATGGTTATGTTGGCGAAGCAATTATCAATATTCCTTTTTACAATGGTCAATCAATAGATGTTAATATTGAAACACAACCTTTTAAAGAGATTTTAAAACATTCAGATTTTATTACATTACATGTACCAAATCAAAAACAATATATTGTTGGTGAAGATGAATTTAAACTTATGAAAGATGGCGTTGGAATTATAAATGCTGCTCGTGGTGGTGTAATTGACGAAGTTGCTTTAGTTAACGCGATTGATTCTGGTAAAGTAAAATATGCTGGTTTAGATGTTTTTGAAAAAGAGCCAACTCCAGAAATTCAATTATTAATGAATCCTGATATTTCATTAACTCCACATATTGGAGCTGCAACTTTAGAAGCTCAAGATAGAATTGGTAAAGAATTAGCAGAACAAATTATTAAATTACTATCAGAATAAATAAATGGCAATTATCAAACCATTTAGAGCAGTTAGAACTTCTAGAGATAAGGTAGCATTAGTTTCTTCAAAATCTCATGAAGTTTATACATCTAAAAAATTAAAAGCAAAATTAAAATTTAATCCTTTTACTTTTTTACATGTTATACATCCAGGTTATAAATACAATAAAGAAATTTCTGGAGAAGAACGCTTTAAATTAGTTCATAATAGATATTTAGAATTTAAAGAAAACCGGTTTTTTACTAAAGATGAAAAGCCTGCTTTTTATGTTTATAAAAAGGTAACTAAAGAAAATGTTTTTTGTGGCATTATTGCAGCTACTTCAGTTGATGATTATAAAAAAGATGTCATAAAAAAACATGAAGGCACTATAAAATCTAGAGAAATCCTTTTTGAACATTATTTAAGAAATACAGGTTTTAATGCAGAACCAGTTGTGGTTACGTATCCAGATAATGATGAGATAAATACCATTGTAGAGAAATACAAAGAACAAAGAGCTGAATATGAATTTACATCTTCAGATAAAAATTTACACTTACTTTGGGTTATAGATAATGAAAAAGATATTTATAAAATTGCAGCAGCTTTTAAGAAAATAAATACTCTTTATATTGCTGATGGTCATCATAGATCATCTTCATCTTATTTATTAGCAAAACATAAAGCTAAGGAGAATCCAAATCATACAGGAGAAGAAGATTATAACTTTTTTATGAGTTATTTAATTCCAGAAAGTAATTTAAAAATATCAGAATTTAACCGTTTTGTAAAAGATTTAAATGGATTAACAGCTAATGAGTTTTTAATTGCTTTAGATGAATATTATAGAATAGAAAATCATGGACAAGTAGTTTACAAACCAAATAAAAAACATCATTTTAGTATGTATTTAGATGGTGAATTTTATTCTTTATACTTAAGAAAAACATCTTATGTTTTATCTGATCCATTAAGCAAATTAGATTCAGAAATCTTATATAGAACTGTTTTAAAGCCAATTTTAGGAATTAATGATCTTAAAAATAGTTCTAAAATTTCTTATTTATACGACAAAAAAGATAGCTTAATTTTAAAAAGAAAAGTGGATAGTGGTGAATTTAAAATAGCATTTGGAATGGTTCCATTAAGCATAGAAGAAATTAAAGAAATTGCAGATGCAAATTTACAAATGCCTCCAAAAAGCACTTATATTCAGCCAAAAATGAGAAGTGCATTAACCATTTATGAATTTTAAAATGAACGGAATAAAAGAAAAATTAGCAACAATTTTATCTTCTATTCCAGAAGATGTTACATTGGTTGCGGTTTCTAAGACAAAACCAATTTCAGATATTTTAGAAGCCTACAATGCTGGTCAACGTATTTTTGGTGAAAATAAAATTCAAGAAATGGCTGCCAAATATGATGAATTACCAAAAGATATTCAATGGCATATGATTGGTCATTTACAACGAAATAAAGTTAAATATATGGCTCATTTTGTTGATTTAATTCATGGCGTAGATAGTTTTAAAACATTAAAAGAAATCAACAAACAAGCAAAAAAACACAGTAGAGTTATCAACTGTTTGTTACAAGCCAAAATTGCAAAAGAAGAAACTAAATTTGGTCTATCATTTACTGATATTGAAAAAATTATTTCATCAAAAGAAATACAAGAATTACAAAACATCAAAATTGTTGGTTTAATGGGAATGGCAACATTTACAGAAAATAAAGAGCAGTTGTCGGAAGAGTTTTTAACCCTAAGAAACTTCTTTGACACACTAAAAACTCAAAACTCAAAATTTAATACATTATCAATAGGAATGAGTGGAGATTATCAATTGGCAATAAAAAATGGAAGCACGATGGTTAGAGTTGGAAGTGCTATTTTTGGCGCTCGTGATTATATTGCTTAATTTTACTTAAAAGAAAAAGAATTTGTACGCAATTTTAGATATTGAAACAACTGGAGGAAAATTTAACGAAGAAGGAATCACAGAAATTGCAATCTATAAATTTGACGGCCATACTGTTGTAGATCAATTTATTACTCTTGTTAATCCAGAAAAAGACATTCAACCTTTTGTTGTTCAACTTACAGGAATCAACAATAAAATGCTACGAAATGCACCTAAATTTCACGAAGTAGCAAAACGGATATTAGAAATTACTGAAAATTGTATTGTTGTAGCTCACAACTCAAGTTTTGATTACCGTATTTTAAAAACGGAATACAAACGGTTAGGATATCAATTTAAAAGAGATACTTTGTGTACCGTAGAATTAAGTAGGCAATTAATTCCAGACAAACCATCATATAGCTTAGGTAAATTATGCAAATCTCTTGGAATCCCCATGAGTGATAGACACAGAGCTTCTGGTGATGCCTTAGCAACCATTCAGCTTTTTAAATTATTATTAGATAAAGATGTTGATAAAACTATTATAGAAAGCTCAATTAAACATTTTGACACTAAAAAAGTTGCAGAAAAATTAACAGATTTATTAAAAGATGCTCCATCAATTATGGGAATCTATTATTTACATAAAGAAGATGGCCAAATTATTTTTATGGGTAAAGCAAATAACATAAAAAATAACCTAACTAATCAATTTATAAAAACTACTAAAAGAGGTTTAAAAATTCAAGAAAAAACCACTTCTATTAGTTACGAATCAACTGGTAATTTCTTGTTAACTGATTTAAAATATCACTTAGAATTAGATGTTAATAAACCAAAATTTAATTTAAAAAGTAAAAAGAAAATGAACTTTGGTGCTTTTAATAGTGACAATATGCTATTAATTGATAAAGGAAGAACTATTGATGAACATTCTGTTATTTTAATAGAAAACAATGAAGTAAAAGGATATTGTTTTACCAACTTGGCATTTCAAGAAAATAAAATGAGTATTTTAAAAGAAATACTTACTCCTATTTTAAATAAAGAATTGGCAAAAACGATTGTTAAAAACTATTTGAAAACAAAATCTGTTTTAAAAATTATACGATTTTAAATTACCTTTTTTTTTAAGTAAGTAAGACTTAATCATCTATTTTCTGAAAAATAATTTATTTATTTTTAGTATTTTTATAAAAAAAACGTATTTTTTTGCATGTTTTCTCCTCTTTTTTGTGCAATAACCTAAAAAAAACATCATGAAAGAGTTTTCACTTATTCTATTTTTAATGTTGTTAACTACAACATTATATGCACAAGAATTTGTTACTGGATTAGAGTTTAGCCAACAAAAATATGAAAATGTAACAGAAACAGTTCCTTTAATTACACGAAGTATTACTTCGGTTCCTAAGAGTTATAGTATAAAAGGTTTTGCGCCAACACCTGGAAATCAAGGAAGACAACCATCGTGTGTTGGTTGGGCAAGTGGATATGGAGCTAGGACAATTGCCAATGCTATAAAAAATGGATGGGGAAATAATACTGCAAAAATCAATCAGAACACATTTTCACCTGCATTTGTGTATAATTTGATTAAGTTTAAAGATGATACTAATTGCAAACGTGGTTCTTATATTGAAGATGCAATGAAATTGTTAAATGCTTATGGTGTTTTAGAATTGAAAGATTTTACTTATGATCAAAGAAATTGTGTTAAAAACCCATCTAATTATGGGTTACAAAAAGCAAAACAAAATACTATTTTAAGTTACGAAAGGCTAGCGAAATGGGACAATCCTACTAATTTAGTTGGTAAAGTAAAAAAAGCAATTGCAAATAAAAACCCAGTTGTTATTGGCATGCAAGTTTCTTCTACTTTCTTTAAAGCAAAAGGTTTTTGGAACGGAATTCATACAAGTAAACCTGGCGGACACGCAATGGTTGTTGTTGGTTATGATGATGATAAATATGGCGGCTCTTTTGAATTGTTAAACTCTTGGGGTAGAAACTGGGGAAATAACGGATACATTTGGGTTCGTTATGCTGATTTTAAAAAGAATACAAAAACAGCTTATGTTTTAGTTGATAATAGCTCTAAACCTAAAGTTATTGTTTCTCCAGATGATAATGATGATGTAGTTGTAACAAACAATGCGAATACTTTGGCAGGAGAAATGATATTAAAATTAAGTAATGGGCAAAATATGACTCCTATTTTAGCGAAAGAAGCTTCAAGAAATTTTAACATTGTAAAAGCATCTGGAACTACCTATAGAATTGATAAAAGTTATGGATCTGGAACTCAATTTAGAATTTATCTAAAAAATAAACAAAGAGGTTACGTATATTTAATTGGTTTTGGGTCTGCAGATAAATCTGTAAATAAATTATATCCTTTTGAAAACTTTAGCGATTATTTTAATTATGTAGATAGTGAAATAGCTTTGCCTAACGAAGATTATTTTATAGAATTTGACTCGAAACCAGGTAGAGATATTTTGTGTGTATTATATAGCAAAGAAAAATTAGATATTAATAAAATTGTAAGCTCTACAAGATATGGTTCTGGAGATTTTGTTTCTAGAGTTAAAAAAGCCTTGCAATACAAAATGTATAAAGGATCTGACATTGAATTTGATAGTAATAAAATTGCTTTTGCAACAAAAGCTTCAAATAGTACTGCTAAAGTAGTACCAATTTTTATAGAAATGAATCACCAATAAAAAATACTATTATGAAAACTAAACACCTATTCTTAGCTTTCTTTTTATCAACATTTGCTTTTACCGTTTATGCACAAAAAACAATTTATAACGAAAATTTCTCAAACACAAATAATTGGCCTGTCGGGAATAATTCAACAAGAGAGCTAAAAGTAAAAAATGGAAAATATTATTTTGAGCATAAAAGAGCTGATAAAAACTGGAATGTAACAACAAGAGAAATTGAGATCAATACAAATAATGATTTCGAAATTGAAATGTCTTTTCAGAAAATTTCTGGAACTAAATCAAATGCTACTGGCTTAATGTATGGTGCTAAAGATGGTGATAACGCATATCATTTTGTTTTAAGCAATAATCAATATCGGATTTCTGAGAAAAAAGATGGAAAATTTAAAGCCATAAAAGCTTGGACAGTTTCTAATAGTATAAAAACTGACTACTACGACTACAATAAATTAAAGGTCGTTAAAAAAGGTAGCAACATGTACTATTATATCAATAATGCATTAGTTGCCACAGAAAATTTTAAACCTTTCTTTGGTAAAAAATTAGCTATTTTAGTTTACAACAAACAAAAAGTTGCCGTAGATTATTTTAAAGTAAAACAAAACTCAAATACACCGTTAGTTGTAAACAACACCACTACTACAAAAGGTAATGTAATTTTTAATGATGATTTTACATCAAACAAAAATAATTGGGCAGAATCATCTGACGATAGTGCAATTTTAGAGGTAAAAAATAATCGCTATTATTTTGAACACAAAAGAAAATCTGGTGGTTGGTCTAGTACTAAAGTTGTTAATATTGATACTAATAAAGATTTTGAAATTGAATCTCAATTTTTAAAAATTAGTGGTATTAGTAACCATGGATATGGGTTTGTTTTTGGCAGAAAAGATAGCAACAACCAATTTGTATTTAAAATTACTGCAAGCGGTTCTTATTCCATAGATCAATATATTGGTGGTAAGTTTACAGCATTAAAAGGGTGGACAAAATCTGACCATATAAAAACTGGTAATTATGCTTACAATACTTTAAAAATAAAAAAGGAAAACGGTTTTATTAAGTTTTATGTAAATGATAGATATCTAACCCTTTTTACATACAAACCTTTTTTTGGCAATCGGCTTGGTTTTGTTATTTACAATGATCAAAAAATTGCAGTAAATAATTTGAATGTAAAATATATCAATGGTAATAATAATAATAATAATAATAATAATAATAATAACGTAATTACCAAAACAACAGGTAGCAATATTTTAATTGATGACTTTTCTTCAAATAAAAATGATTGGGCGGTATCTTCAAATGATAAAACTACTTTAGAAGTAAAAAATAATAGATATTATTTTGAACATAAAAGAACTTCTGGCGGATGGTCTAGCACAAAAAATGTTGTTATTGATGAAACAAAAGATTTTGAAATTGAAGCGCAATTTTTAAAAATTAGCGGAATTAAAAACAACGGTTATGGATTTGTTTTTGGTAGAAAGGATAGTAAAAATCAATTTATTTTTTCTATAACTGCAAATGGCTCTTACTCAATAGATCAATATGTAGATGGAAAATATACCACAATTAAAGATTGGACTAAATCTTCTTATATAAAAACAGGAAATAACGTTTATAATACTTTAAAGATAAAAAAAGAAAGAGGTTTTATAAAATTTTATGTAAATGATAGATATTTAACGCTGTACACACATAAACCATTTTTCGGAAATCGTTTAGGGTTTGTTGTATATAACAAACAAAGAGTAGCTATAGAAAATCTTAGTGTAAAGTATATAAATCAAAATGATACTAATGACAACGTAGTTGTTGCTAACGGAGAAAATGTATTGACAGATTATTTTACTAACAACACTAATAATTGGCCAACTACTAACTCTAGTGGCAATACAATTATGAGTATTGCAAATAGTATGTATAATTTTGAACATCTAAAAGAAAATGGTGGTTGGGCAATAAATATTCCTAAAACTATTGATACTTCAAGAGATTTTGAAATTGCAACTACTATTAAAAAGATTAGTGGTGTTACAAATATTTCCTACGGATTTCAATGGGGAAAAGAAGGTAAAAATAGTTTTCGCTTTTATCTTACAGGAAATGGATATTATAAAATTGCACGTGTTGTAAACGATAAAGAACAGCTTATAAAAAAGTTTACACTATCATCTGCTGTAAAAAAAGGAAATGGTTCGTTAAACACACTTAAAATTAGAAAAGAAGGCGATCAATATAAGTTTTATGTTAACAATACTTTTGTTGCTCAAACAGATTTTGAAGCTTTTTTTGGACACCGTTTGGGATATGTTGTATATAACAAACAAAAAATAGGTGTAGATAATATTACTATTAAATACTTAAAAAAATCAAAAAACACTATTGTAACTTCTAACACACTTAAAGTCCCTTTAAATGAAAATTTTACTAGTAATACAAATGGCTGGAATTTATCTGATGACACCAATATAAAGACAAGAATTAGTAATGGTAAATTGTATGTAAAAAACAACAATGAAAAAGGCGGCGCTTTTATTAGTAAAAAAGTTGGAATTGATACAAGTAGAGATTTTATTATAGAAACTTCTTTAACAAGACTTACTAGTTCTGCTACTGGCTCTATTGCTTTTGCGTTTGGTCGTCAAAATAACACAAACGAGTTCGATTTATTTTTATCAAAAGATGGTAGTTACTTATTTAGAAAGTTAGAAAATGATGTTTCTAACAAACTTATTCCTTGGACAGAAAGTACTGCTTTAAACACGAAAGCTTATCAACCTAATAAAATAAAAATTGTAAAATCTAATAATTTACTAAGAATATATATCAATGATCAGTACGTAAATGAAGCTCCTTATTCTAAATTTTTTGGAGATTATATTGGTTTTAGCGTTTATAATAAGCAAGAAATTTCTATAGATTATTTAAATGTAACATATCCTACATCTAGCTTTAATACTCCACCAGAAGTTGTAATTATAGAACCTGTTGTGCAACGTGGATTTAAAATTGTGAAAACAAAAAAGATTTTAGTTCGTGGTAAAGCAACAGATAAAGATGGTATTTACGAAATTACAATTAATGGTGTAGATGCAACTATTGCAGAAAACGGAACTTTTACTGCAAATGTTCCTTTAAAAATTGGATCAAATGATTTAATTGTAAAAGCTACAGATTTAAAACAAGCATCATCTACCAAAAAGTTTATTATTAAAAGAAAATCTCCTGATGTTGTTGTAGATAATAACGATGATGTAATTGTTGTTAACAATAATGATAAAAATGATAATATTGGTTTTGGTGAGTATTACGCACTCTTAATTGGAGTTAGTGATTATGGAGATGGAGCAATTACTAATTTAGGAGGATTACCAACAAAAGATGCAAAAGACTTAGGAAATTTATTAATAAACAAATACAGTTTTAAAAAAGAAAATGTTGTTATATTAAACAACAGTCCAAAAGCAAATGATATTATTAAAGAGTTTAGCAAACTAAAAAAGAAAGTAACAAATAAAGATAATCTACTAGTTTTCTATGCTGGCCATGGGGTTTATGATGAGGTAAGTCAAGTTGGACATTGGCTGCCGTCTGATGCTGATATGGAATATGAACTAAATTTAATTAGCAATTCTCAAGTTGTTGACTTCTTAAAAGCAATAAGATCTAAACATACTTTATTAATTTCTGATGCATGTTTTAGTGGTAGTATTTTTAAAACGCGTTCTTTTGAAAAATCTCCAAAATCTATTCAAAAGAAATTTCAATTAACAAGTAGAAAAGCCATAACAAGTGGAACCTTAAAAACAGTTCCTAACAAAAGTATGTTCTTAAAATATTTACTTAACAGATTAGAAACAAATGCAAGTAATTATTTATCTGCTCGTCAATTATTTGACAGAATTGAAGAACCAGTAATGAACAACAGCCCAAATACACCACAATACGGCACAATATATGGAATTGGAGATGAAGGTGGAGATTTTATTTTTGTTAAGAAAAAATAAGAAATCTTAATTTCTAAAAGATAAAAAGCGTTCGTTTAATTTAAACGAACGCTTTTTATCTTTATAATTTATAGTAAATTAGCAAAAAAAAATAATTACCATTGAAAAATCAACAAACCACAACTTCTTGGAAACACCGTCTTCATGAAATTATTTATGAAGCAGATACAAAAGCAGGAAAAATTTTTGATGTAATATTATTAATTGCAATTATTGCAAGTGTAATATTAGTAATGTTAGAAAGTGTTACTAGTTTTGACATCAAATACCATAATGCTTTAGATATTTCTGAATGGGTAATAACAATCTTATTTACAATAGAATATATTTTACGAATAATCTCTATAAAGAGACCTCTAAAATATGTGTTTAGCTTTTACGGAATTATAGATTTATTATCTACAATCCCAAAGTATTTGTCTTTAGTACTTGTAGGTTCACACAATTTAGCAGCGTTAAGAGCTCTACGTTTATTAAGAATTTTTAGAGTTTTAAAATTAGCAAGATACATTGGTGCATCAAACAAGTTAATGATTGCTTTAAAAGCTAGCAAAGCAAAAATTTTAGTTTTCTTATTTTTTATCGTTATTATTTGTGTCATTTTAGGTACGGTAATGTACATGATTGAAGGCGAAGAAAACGGGTTTACAAGTATTCCTAGAAGTGTGTATTGGGCAATTGTAACTTTAACAACTGTTGGATATGGAGATATTGCACCTAATACTCCTATTGGGCAATTTCTTGCTAGTATTATTATGATTTTAGGTTATGGAATTATTGCCATTCCAACAGGAATTGTTAGCTCTGAAATGACTAAAATGGATGATGTACATACAAATACACAATCGTGTCCAAATTGTTTAGCTGAAGGTCATAAAGATACTGCTGAATTTTGTTATAATTGCGGAACTAAAATTGATTAATGTCTTCCAAAAAGAACAACTATCTAATTACCATCGTTGGTCCTACTGCTATTGGTAAAACTGCTTTAAGTATTCAATTAGCAAACTTTTTTAAAGCAGAAATTATTTCTTGTGATTCTCGTCAGTTTTTTAAAGAAATGACTATTGGAACTGCTGCGCCATCAGAAGATGAATTAAATGCTGCTAAGCACCATTTTATTCAAGATAGAAGCATTTTTGATCCTTACAATGTTGGAGAGTTTGAACGAGATGCATTAAAAAAACTTTCCGAATTATTTTTAAAAAATAATATTGTAATTATGGTTGGCGGTAGCGGATTGTATGTAGATGCTGTTATTAATGGTTTAGATGAATTTCCTGATGTAAATCCTGTGATTAGAAAACAATTAAATCAAGATTTTAAAGAAAACGGAATCGAAAGTTTACAAAAGAAATTGAAAGATTTAGATCTAGAAACCTATAACTCAATAGCAATTGATAATCCTCATAGAATAATTAGAGCATTAGAAGTTTGTATTAGTTCAGGCAAAACCTATTCGAGTTTTAAAAATAAGCCAAAAGTACCACGAAATTTTACATCCATAAAAATTGGGTTGAATGCAGAAAGACAGCTTATTTATGATAGAATTAACCAACGTGTAAATATTATGATTGCTAACGGATTACTTGAAGAAGCTAAAAATTTATATCCAAATAAAAATTTAAATGCTTTACAAACAGTTGGTTATAGAGAATTATTTTCTTTTTTTGATGGAACAATTTCTAAAGAATTTGCCATTGAAGAAATCAAAAAAAATACTCGAAGATTTGCAAAAAGACAGCTCACTTGGTTTAAAAAAGATGAACAGATTCATTGGTTCGATTATACTTCTGATATTTCATCCATTATAAAATGTATAGAAAAAAAGCTTAAAATTGTTAAAAGTGCTTAATAAATTAGGTAAAAGCAGCCGCTTTCTTATATTTGCCAAAAACTCACAAAAATGAAAACTAAAATTACCTTATTGATTGCTGCTTTTTTTGTTTGCTTAACTATAACTGCACAAACAAAAGTAGGAACTATAAATAGAGAATACATTGTTTCAAAAATGCCTCAACTAAAAATAGCACAAGAGCGTATTGCTAAATATGGAGCAAAATTAGACTCAATAAATGATTCGAAAATCACAAAACACGATGCTGCTGTCAAAGCATTTAATGAGAACTTAAAAACCTTATCTGAAGAAGATAAAAAAACAAAGTTCACTGAAATTACAACTCTAAAACAAGAAATTACTCAGTTTCAAAAAAACGGAACTACCATGATACAATTGAGAAGAAATGATTTTATGAGACCTTTGTATCAGAAAGTAAATGAAGTTGTTGAAGAAATTGCTAAAGAAAAAGGGTATACTCAAATTTTAACGCTTACGGGAAACGATTTTGCTTACATAGATGAAAAATTTGATATTACTAAATTGGTGTTAACCAAATTAGGAATTAAAGAATAATACTCTTATTCAAATTCAATAAAAAATCCCGAATCAATGATTTGGGATTTTTTTGTAATTTTAGGTAAAACTCTAACAACTAACAGTTCATTATAGAATAATTTCTCATTTGATTAAGCTTATTTTATAACTATCATTTATAACTGTTTTATCTTCTACTATAATTTGGTGCTTCTTTAGTAATCGCTACATCGTGTGGGTGACTTTCGTTAATTCCACTTGCAGTAATTCTCACAAACTTTCCAGTTTCTTTCAAGGTTTCAATATCTTTAGAACCACAATAACCCATTCCAGCTTTTAAACCACCTACAAATTGGTGAATGCTCTCTTCTAATTCTCCTTTATAAGGTACACGACCAACAATTCCTTCTGGAACTAATTTTTTAATATCGTCTTCTACATCTTGAAAATAACGATCTTTAGAACCTTGCTTCATCGCTTCAATAGAACCCATTCCTCTATATGATTTAAACTTACGTCCTTCGTAAATAATTGTTTCTCCAGGTGATTCTTTTGTACCTGCTAATAATGAACCTAACATTACAGAATCTGCTCCTGCTGCGATTGCTTTCGGAATATCACCTGTATATCTAATTCCGCCATCTGCAATAACCGGAACACCAGAACCTTTAATTGCTGCTGCAACTTCTATAACTGCAGAAAACTGTGGAAAACCAACTCCTGCTACTACTCTAGTTGTACAAATAGATCCAGGTCCAATTCCAACTTTTACCGCATCTGCACCTGCTTCTACTAAAAATTTTGCTGCTTCTGCAGTGGCAATATTACCAACTACAACATCTAAATTTGGGAACTTCGCTTTTACAGCTTTTAATGCATTTACAACTCCTTGTGTATGTCCGTGAGCAGTATCAATAATAACTGCATCAACACCAGCATTTACCAATGCTTCTGCTCTTTCCACAACATCTGGCGTAACTCCTAATGCGGCAGCAACTCTTAAACGACCAAAAGTATCTTTATTTGCGGTTGGTTTCTGCGTTACTTTTGTAATATCTCTAAAAGTAATTAATCCTGATAAATGAAAATCTGCATCTACAATTAGTAATTTTTCAATTTTATTTTCTTGTAAAATTAATTCTGCTTGTCCTAAAGAAGTTCCGATATCAGCAGTAATCAAATTTTTAGAAGTCATTACTTCTGTAATTGCTCTATCGTTTTTCTTTTCGAAACGCAAATCACGATTAGTAACAATTCCTTTTAAAACTCCAACATCATCAATAATTGGAATTCCTCCAATTTTATGCTCTTGCATTAACATTTTTGCGTCTAAAACTGTAGCACTTAAAGGCAAAGTTACAGGATCAATAATCATTCCTGACTCTGCTCTTTTTACTTTTCTAACTTCTTGGGCTTGTTGCTCAATCGTCATGTTTTTATGCAACACTCCAATTCCGCCTTCTCTGGCTATAGCAATTGCCATCGCAGATTCTGTAACAGTATCCATCGCTGCGGATACAATTGGAACGTTAATCGTTATGTTTTTAGTAAATTTTGTTTGAATGTTTACTTCTCTAGGAAGCACGTTAGAAAAGGCCGGTACTAAAAGTACATCATCGTAGGTTAAACCTTCTCCAACAAGTTTAGAATTGTGAGCTTTCATGGTACAATTAACTTATAAATTAATTGCGAACAAATTTACAATATATTATTGACTTAAGAGACTTTATTTAAGTTCTTTAATTATTGATTAAAAATTCTCTAAAAACTAAATGTTAAATTTTATACTTTAAATATTTGGAAATAAGAAAACTAGTAATATTATTTTTATTTATTCTAAATAAACTTTGCAAATGTGTTATTGTGTAGTATATTTGCACATGAAAAAAACATCTATTTATAATTAGTCTAAATAAAAATGAAACATATTATTATCTTACTAACTGCATTCTTTACAATAGCATTAACAGCACAAGAAAAAAAAGTAAAAGTAAAAGAAAATAAACAATTAGAACATATTCAAAATTTAGAAGAAGTCATCATATATTCCAATGCAATTTTTGGAAACAAACATGTTGCTAAAAACAGAACTGGTTCTGCTTTTTATTTATCGTCTAAAGAATTAGCTAAATTTAGTTTTACAGATATAAATAGAGTTTTAAGAACTGTTCCTGGTGTAACTATTTATGAAGAAGATGGTTTTGGTTTGAGACCAAATATTAGTTTAAGAGGAACTTCTCCTGAAAGAAGTTCAAAAATTACACTAATGGAAGATGGGGTTTTAATTGCTCCTGCTCCATATAGCGCTTCGTCTGCTTATTATTTTCCAACAATTGCAAGAATGGAAGCTGTTGAAATTTTAAAAGGAAGCAGTCAAATACAATATGGACCATTTACAACTGGTGGCGCAATAAATATGATTTCTTCTCAAGTTCCTACAGAGTTTGGCGGACAAGTAAGAGCGAGTTATGGGAGTTTTAATTCTAATCAATTGCATGCTAAAATTGGAGGAGGAAACTCTTCTTTTGGTTATATGATTGAATATCTAAATTATGGATCTGATGGTTTTAAAACACTAGCAAGTGGAAAAAATACTGGGTTTAATAAAAATGATATTGTTGTAAAATTAAAAGCTAACTTATTTCCGAATTCAGCTGTAAAACAATCTTTAGAGTTTAAGTTTCAATATGCAGATGAAGTAGGAAATGAAACATATGTAGGTTTATCAGAAAACGATTTTAATTTAAACCCATTTGCAAGATATTCGTCTTCTAATAACGATAAAATGACAACTGATCATACCCAATATATGTTAACTCACAAGTTAGATTTTTCTAAAAATTTTAAAATTACAACTACTGCTTACAGAAATAATTTTGCAAGAAATTGGTATAAATTAAATGATATTACTTACAATGGCAACAAACAAAGTATTGCTAATGTTTTAGAAAACCCTACCGCTTTATCTAATTACTTTGCAATTGTAAACGGAAGTGTAAATTCTAGTGCTAATGCAATAGGACTAAAGGCAAATAACAGAAAATATTATGCACAAGGTATTCAGACAACACTAGATTACAAGTGGTCTAAAGGTGATGCTTTTAATTATATCCAAATAGGTTTTAGATACCATTATGATGAGGAGGATCGATTTCAATGGATTGATAAATATTCAATTAATAATTCTGGCAAGTTAAATTTAACAACAGCAGGGATTCCGGGTACAGATGCAAATAGAATCGCTAGTGCCAAAGCATTTGCATCATTTATTACTTATAAATTAAAATATAATAATTGGACATTTACTCCAGGAATTAGATATGAAAACATTCAACTAAAAAGAAAAGATTTTGGTAAAAGTGATGTAATTAGAGCTGGTGTAAATTTAGCCGAAAGAGGAAATAATGTAAATGTGTTTATTCCAGGAATTGGAATGAACTATAAGTTTGATAATAATTTATCTATTTTTAGTGGAATTCACAAGGGTTTTTCTCCTCCAGGAAATCAAAAAGGGCAAAAACCAGAAGAAAGTGTTAATTACGAACTTGGAACCAGGTTTAATATAGCAGGATTAAAAGGTGAACTCGTTGGGTTTTATAACGATTACTCTAATCTTTTAGGAAGTGATTTAGCTGCTACTGGAGGAACAGGGACTTTAGACCAATTTAATGCAGGAAAAGTTAAAGTAAATGGAATTGAATTGCTGTTAAACTATAATTTATTAAAAGAAAATTCAAAAATTTCTTTGCCAATTTCTTTTGGATATACATTTACAAATACAGAATTTCTAAATAGTTTTGGAAGTGCAGATAGTTTATGGGGAGTTGTTACAATTGGTGATCAATTACCTTACATGCCAAAACATCAATTTAATGCCTCAGTTTCTTTAGAAGAGTCTAAATTTGAAATCAACTTAAATGCAAGATATAATGGCGAGTTTAGAACAGTTGCTGGCACAGGAATTATTCCTTCTAATAAGAAAGTAGCTTCTAATTTTATAGTAGATATTTCAGGGAAATATTATGTAAATAAAAAATTGAATATTACTGCCAATATTATCAATTTATTAAACAACACTTATGCTGTTTCTAGAGTTCCTGCTGGTTTAAGACCTGGACATCCTTTCGGAATTTATAGCGGTTTAGAGTATCGGTTTTAAGAACGCTAATTATAGTTTGTTATTTTGTAAGGAATCGAGACTTATTTTAGACAATAAAAAAAATCTCGATTCTAATCAAATAGACATCAATTACTTATTAGATAGTTTTTTTGTTTCTACTTTTAAATATTTAACAACAGCTTTTCTAACATCATAAGATAATTCGTTTTCTTTAGGTTGATAAATAGAGATAACTTCTTTATTTTTATTTGATAAAAAAGGAATATCAAACCCTTTTAATAAGTAGTCAGAAAAAGCAACTGTATATATTTTATTTGGGTTTATTGGCTTTGATTTTATCAACCATTTTTTGTTGATTTTTTCTACATTATATCGTTGTAAATAAGCACCTGTTCCTGCTGCATTTTCGCCATAATCTAAAACTTTTAACAACAGACTTCCTTTTATTTTTACTTTTAAAACTGCTCCGCCATAAGGCAGCACTCTAAAAATATCAACAGCTGTAATATTTCCTTCTAACTCATCATCAATTCTGATAGAACCGCCATTTACCAAAGCACAATCTACGTAATCATCAAAAGCAAAAGACATTGATTTAGTAATCAATTTTCCCATATTTGTTTGCGTGCTTCTAATTTGTTTATCTCGTGCATCTAAAGCTACTTTAGTTGTAAAAATTACCTCTTCTGGATTTGCAATAACATCTGTAATTTTAGTTTTTAAAATCGATTGCCATTTGTTTACCACTACTACAACTTTTTCATCAGATTTTATGGTTTCATTAATCTCTTTTAATTCAGATTTTACAATTGTTTTTTTGGTTTTAGTATCAAAAGAAATTCTATGAATATAAGCTGTTTTTGCATTGGCATCTGCTTTTGCTACAAAAGAATTGCCAACAGAAACCAACATATTGTTATGTTCGTGTCCACCCATAATCAAAGGAATGTTTGGTAACAATTTTAAAATTTCTTTGTCTTGAGAAACCTTAACATGTGTCAATCCAAAAACAACATCAACCTTGTCTTTTAAAAAATTATAAGAACGTTTTGCTTCTTTGATTACATCTTTATACAGAACATAATTTTTAGGATTAGAAGGCACACATACACTTATAAAACCAATTTTAATTGAAGTACCGTCTTCGTCTGTAAACTCTTTTATAAATGTATCATTTAGTAACTCTTTTTTTTCTTCTTTAACTTTATAAAAAAGCGAAATAGTTTCTCCTTGGTTGTATAAAACGTTTCCAGAAATCCAATTAAAATTACTTTCATTTATTCTTTTTTGTAAATCGTTTGCACTTAAATCAAATTCATGATTTCCAAAAGCGGCCAAATTAAAATTCATGGCGTTCATGGTTTCAATCATTTGTTTTCCACGAATGCGCTCTCCATTATATTTTACGGTTCCTAATAAAGACGGATTTAAAAAATCGCCTGCCATTACCAACATCGTATTTTTATTTTCTTGTAATAATTGTTGATGTACCGTTTCCACACGTGCCATTCCGCCAAACTTTCCTCCTTGTATTGGAGCAATTTCATACACATCATTTACTTGTAAAAATGTAAAATCTATTTTTCCATCATCTTTAGAACAAGAAAGAAATAGGATGATTGATAAAAAGTATAAAATTGATTTTATTGATTTCATTGTGATTTTTATTTAATATTATAAGACCTTTCTTCTGCGATCAACCAGACTGCTTTGAACCTTTAAACCTTTGAGCCTTTGAGCCTTTGAGCCTTTAAAAAAAAATATTCATCGCTACATTATAAGCACTTTCAAAACGCATTGGTTTAATACCTGTTTCTGCTTTTTCTGCTGTAAAATAAGAAAGCAATTTTTCTGTTGGCATATTTCCTGTTAATTCATCTTTTGCCATCGGACAACCACCAAATCCCATAATTGCGCCATCAAAACGATGACAACCAGCTTTAAAAGCTGCATCTACTTTTTCTTTCCAAGTTGTTGGCGTTGTATGTAAATGTGCACCAAATTCTATTTGTGGATATTTCTGAATTAAACTAGAAAACAAATACTCAATTACTTCTGGAGTTGAACTTCCAATCGTATCTGAAAGCGATACTATTTTAACGCCCATTTTTGATAATTTCTCTGTCCATTCTCCCACAATTTCTACATTCCAAGGGTCTCCGTACGGATTTCCAAATCCCATTGATAAATACGCCACTACTTCTTTGTTTGTTTTGTTGGCAATATTTAGAATTTCATTCAACGTTTCTATAGATTCTGCAATGGTTTTATGAGTATTACGCATTTGAAAGTTTTCTGATATTGAAAACGGATAACCCAAATAATCAATTTCTTCAAACTGAGCGGCATCATTTGCACCACGAACATTAGCAATAATTGCCAACAATTTGCTTTGTGTTGATGACAAATCTAGTTTAGAAAGCACATCTGCAGTATCTCGCATTTGCGGAATTGCTTTCGGAGAAACAAAACTTCCAAAATCAATTGTATCAAAACCAACTCGCAATAACGCATTGATATAGTTTGCCTTATATTCTGTAGAAATAAAATGCGTTTTTATTCCTTGCATTGCATCTCTTGGACATTCTATAATTTTGACTTTTTTCATGAAGAACCAAAGATAACCAAAGCTTTGGGTTTTAGAAAAATATTTAACTTGTTTCTAAACTTAAAACTTACTTTTTGATAACTTCGCTATGTGTACTAAACCTGTTTCATTATTAAAACGTTCGACACCGTTAAAGTTGGGTTTTATTATAACAAATCGCTAACCAATGATAAAATTCTTTACTTGAATCTGTAAGCAAAATGTATAATTAAATAGTTACTCAACCCGTTGTGCATTATGATTTAAAAGAAAAAAGTTGTTCATCTTAC
>TARA_R110001599_G_scaffold173843_2_pt1 | contig 26699 bp, 14 predicted proteins | sample TARA_R110001599 | Tara Oceans TARA_R110001599 (sample SAMEA4398360) | marine metagenome | biome: Polar Biome; feature: [MES] marine water layer (ENVO:01000295) within the mesopelagic zone...; material: water (ENVO:00002006), including particulate matter (ENVO:01000060) such...
GAACAGACGATCTGGATTTTCTTTTATGGCTTCCGGCGAGACTGTTAACCAAGCAACAATATCTTCAGATGCTAGATTTGGAATACTGTCAAAATCTGGATCCGATGCAAAGAAGATGTTTACGGACAAAGTTGTACCAATATCGGTTAACTATCCATTCTTCTTTAAACCAATACAAGACGGAATGGACCGTCCAAAGACAGAGCTCGCATACAGAATCCCAGCGTCTAGACTTACAAGAAAATCAATACAATCAAAACAAGGAGCAGAAAAACTCGAAGGTCTCGACACAACGATTGACTGGAAAAACACCGGTGACAACTCATATGATGGGGAAAAACTAAAACTACTAGTACACGACGAGAGTGGAAAATGGGAGAGACCTGACAACATATTAAATAACTGGCGAGTTACTAAAACTTGTCTAAGATTAGGTAATAGAATTATAGGTAAGTGTATGATGGGTTCAACATCAAATGCTTTAGATAAAGGAGGTGCTAATTTTAAGAAGTTATTCAATAGCTCAGATACATCTAATAGAAACAGAAATGGACAAACAGCATCTGGCTTGTACTCTTTGTTTATACCTATGGAATGGAATTACGAGGGTTTTATAGATGAATACGGTCACCCTGTTTTTGACACACCTACTGAAGAAGTTCTAGATACATATGGTGATGTTATAGAAATGGGTGTTATAGAGAACTGGAACAATGAAGCAGATGGTTTGAGAGATGATCAAGATGCTTTAAACGAATTCTACAGACAATTCCCTAGAACAGAAGAGCACGCGTTTAGAGATGAGACAAAAAACAGTTTGTTTAATCTAGTTAAGATATACGAACAAATTGATTACAATGAAGATCTAAAAAACAGTAACGTTATAACTACTGGTAGTTTTCAGTGGGAGAATGGTATAAAAGACTCTAGGGTTGTTTTTACACCAAACCCAAATGGGAGGTTTAAAGTTTCTTGGATACCAAATTCAAGCTTGCAAAATAGTCAGACATTGAAGAATGGAGTTAAATTCCCAGGCAATGAACACATGGGTGCTTTTGGATGTGACAGCTACGATATATCAGGTACAACTGACGGTAGAGGTTCTAAAGGAGCTTTACATGGCTTAACCAAGTTTAGTATGGAAGATGCTCCTCCTAACACTTTCTTTTTACAATACGTAGCTAGACCACAGACAGCTGAGATGTTTTTTGAAGATGTATTAATGGCCTGCGTATTTTACGGCATGCCAATACTTTGTGAGAATAATAAACCAAGGCTACTGTATCATTTTAAGAGAAGAGGTTATAGAGGCTATTCTATGAATAGACCTGATAAACTTTGGAATAAGTTGTCTATAACTGAGAAGGAACTAGGTGGAATGCCAAACTCCAGTGAAGACATAAAGCAAGCTCACGCAGCTGCTATAGAGACTTATATAGATAAAAACGTTGGGTTAAAATCAGATGGACAATATGGTGACATGTACTTTACGGAAACACTAAATGATTGGGCAGGTTTTGATATAAATAAACGAACTAAGTTTGATGCAGCTATTAGCTCTGGTTTAGCTATAATGGCTTGTAACAGAAACTTATATAGACCTAATCAAAATATACAAAGACCTAAATTAGATTTAAAAATAGCAAGATACACTAATGATGGTGCATTTTCTAAAATAATATAACAATAAATATGGCTCAGTTACCAATAACAAGTTATTTTCCAAGCCAGATTGCTAGCGATCGTGAGAAAGCATCACTCAAATATGGTACCTTAATAGGTAGAGCTATAGAGAGTGAGTGGTTCACTTCTGGTAGTGGAGGAAGTGGTAGTAGATTTGAGAGTAATAGAAATACTTTCCATGGATTAAGATTGTACTCTAGAGGAGAGCAACCTGTTCAAAAATACAAAGACGAATTATCTATAAATGGTGATATGTCTTACTTAAACCTAGATTGGAAACCAGTACCTGTTATTCCTAAGTTTGTAGATATAGTAACAAATGGTATATCAGATAGAGCATTTGATATAAAAGCTTACTCTCAAGATCCTTTTGGTGTAGATAAGCGTACTAAGTATATGGAATCCATACTGCGTGATATGCAGACTAGACAACTAACCGAGCAGGTTCAAGCTGACTTCGGTATTAGCTTATTTGAAAATGATCCAGAAACTCTACCTAAAAACAAAGAAGAGCTAGATCTACACATGCAGTTGACTTATAAACAAAGTGTTGAGTTAGCTGAAGAACAAGCAATAAACGTTCTTTTAAAAGGGAATAAATACGACTTAATAAAGAGAAGATGTAATTACGACTTAACAACTATAGGTATAGGTGCTATTAAAAATAGATTCTCTAAATCAGAAGGAGTTAAAGTTGAGTATGTTGATCCAGTTAATGTAGTTTACTCTTATACAGAGTCACCTTATTTTGATGACTTATATTATGTTGGAGAGGTTAAGAGTGTACATTTAAACGAATTGAAGAAACAATTCCCAGGTTTAACAGATGAAGATCTTAATAAAATAGCAGGGCAGTCATATAGTAACAATAGTTCATATGACAGGAATTTACAAGATTATAGTGAAGACGATGGTAATACCGTACAGGTTTTATACTACAACTATAAAACATACACTAATGAGGTTTACAAAGTAAAAGACACATCGACAGGGGCTTCTAAGCTAATACCTAAAGATGATGATTTTAATCCACCACCAGAATTATATGAACAGTATGGCATAGAAAAATTATCTAGATCGGTAGAGGTTTTATATGAAGGTGTTAAAATACTAGGTGGAATGACTTTAGAGTGGAAGCTAGCAGCTAACATGATAAGACCTAAAAGTGATTTTACTAAAGTAAAAATGAATTACAGTATAGTTGCACCCAGAATGTATAAGGGTCGCATAGAATCAATTGTAAGTCGTATAACTGGCTTTGCTGATATGATACAACTAACTCATTTAAAACTGCAACAGGTGCTATCTAGAATGGTTCCTGACGGGGTTTATTTAGATGCAGATGGTTTGGCTGAGGTAGATTTAGGTAATGGTACAAACTACAACCCACAGGAGGCGTTAAATATGTTCTTCCAGACAGGTTCCGTTATAGGTAGATCATTTACTCAAGAAGGTGATATGAATCCTGGTAAAGTTCCTATACAGGAAATAACAAGTGGTTCAGGTGGTAGTAAGTTATCTGCTTTAATAAACACATATAATTACTATCTTCAAATGATACGTGATGTAACTGGTTTAAACGAAGCTAGAGACGGAAGTACTCCTGATGCTAGAGCTTTAGTTGGTGTTCAGAAAATAGCTGCTGCTAATTCAAACACAGCAACTAGACACATATTAGATGGTAGTCTGTTCTTAACATCTGATCTAGCAGAGAATCTATCTCTTAGGATATCTGATATATTAGAGTATTCTCCAACAAAAGAAGCTTTTATACAGAAAATAGGTAATCAGAATGTAGCCGTGTTAGAAGAGATGAAGGATTTATACTTACACGATTTCGCTATATTTATAGAGTTACAACCTGATGAAGAAGAGAAAGCTGTGTTAGAAAACAATATACAAGCAGCTATATCTTCTGGTTTAATAGATATTGACGATGCTATAGATCTTAGAGAGATAAGAAGTACTAGATTAGCTAATCAATTATTAAAAATAAGAAGAAAAGCTAAGCAGGAGAGAGATATGCAAATGCAACAGCAAAACATACAAGCTCAAGCAGATGCTAATGCTCAAGCACAACAAGTAGCAGCTCAGGCAGAGGTTACGAAAAACCAAGCAATAACTGCTCAAAAAGCAGAGCTGTTAAAGATTCAAGCTGCTATAGATAAAGAGAAAATGATGCAGGAAGTAGCTTCTAAAAAAGAATTAATGCACCTGGAATTCAAGATGAATTTAAAACTCAAAGAAGCAGAATCAAGTGGAAAAAGAGGTGAAGAAGTTCTTAGAGAGAACAGAAAAGACGATAGATCTAGAATGGAAGCAACTCAACAAGGAGAAATAAAATACCGAAGCCAAACAAATCAAGTACCAAAGAATTTTGAATCAGCGGGAAATGATGTAATAGGTGGTGGTTTTAACTTAGATTCTACGGATCCTAGGTAATAATAGTAATAACACTTATATAATATTTTATCATGTCAGAACAAACACAAGAAGTACCTGAGGTAATCGATGAGGTTACAGCAGTAGTAGAGAGTAAGCCAATATCATTCGATGATGGCATAATAAAGGTTGACTTGTCAGAGCTAAATAAGCCAGAACAACAAGAACAGCCTGAGCAACAGGAGCAAGAGGTTATTGAACCAGTTGTAGAAGAGATTATTGAACAAGTACCGGAATCAGTTGTAACTGAAGAGGTTGTTGACTCCGTTATAGAAGAGATAACAGAAGAAGAAGTTGTTGAGCAGGTTCAAGACCTAGCAGAGGAAATTCAAGAAGCTGTAGAATACGAGCAAGTTACTGGAGCTGAATTACCAGAAAATATACAGAAGGTTGTTGATTTCATGAATGAAACTAACGGAACTTTAGAAGATTATGTTAAGTTAAATCAAAACTATGATGACTTAAACGAAGATCAACTGTTAATGGAGTACTACAATAGTACTAAACCACACTTAGATAGGGAGGATATAGATTTCTTAATGGAAGACAACTTCTCTTATGATGAAGACTTAGATGAGGAGAGAGATATAAGACGTAAGAAGTTAGCTAGAAGAGAGGAATTAGCTAAAGCTAAGAGTCATTTAGATGGTTTAAAAAATAATTATTACGAAGAAATAAAAGGTGGTAGTAAACTACTGCCTGAACAAAAAGAAGCGGTTGACTTTTTCAATCGCTATAAAAAGGAAAACGAAGAAGCTACTAAAATAGCTGAACACAATGTGTCTACGTTTAAGAAAAAAACAGAAAATGTCTTTTCTAAGGAGTTCAAAGGTTTTGATTACTCCGTTGGTGATAAGAAATTTAGGTTTAAAGTAAACAACGCAGACGAAGTAAAGACAAACCAAAGCGATATCAATAATTTTGTCAAGAAGTTCTTGAATGAAAAAAATGAGATGTCAGATGCTAAAGGTTATCATAAATCTTTATTTACCGCTATGAATCCTGATAAGATTGCACAGCACTTTTACGAACAAGGTAAAGCCGATGGCGTAAGAGACAGTATAATGAAGTCTAAAAATATTGATATGGATCCTAGAGGGACACATGAAAAAGTCAGTAATGAGGGTGGAATTAAAGTGCGAGCTGTAAAGGATTCTAAAACTTCTAAGTTTGGAATTAGACGAAAAAAATAACTTAAAATTTAAAAATTATGGCCGCAAACGGTTCTTTTACTGGTAGTGCAGGTGCTTTAGCACATTTAACACCTAGACCTACCCAAACATTATTTAATGACAATTACCTGTCTTTAACAGACATGGATTTTACACAACAATTCTTACCAGAAGTATATGAGAAAGAAGTTGAGCGTTTTGGAAACAGAACAATCTCTGGATTCTTACGTATGGTTGGAGCTGAAATGCCTATGGCATCTGATCAAGTAGTTTGGTCTGAGCAAGGTAGATTACATATCGCGTATGACAATGCAACAATTACTACAACCACTGCTTTAACAATACCTGCAAATGCTGGTGCTTCTACAAACCTTATCGGACCAGGAGCTACAATTGTAATTGCTAGTGCTGATGGTTTTACTGTTGATAAAGCTTACGTGCAGTCTGTTGCTACAGTTGCTGGTGTTGCTACTATCACTTTTGCTTGTTACGGAGCTACTCAAACCACTGCTATTACAGGTACTGGTGATGTTAAAGTATTCGTATATGGTTCTGAGTATGCAAAAGGAACTCAAAATGCTGGTACTTCTGTAGATGCTGCTTTCGAGCAATTCAACAACAAGCCAATCATCTTGAGAGACAAATATTCAGTTAATGGATCTGACACTGCTCAAATTGGATGGGTTGAAGTTACAACTGAAGCTGGAACATCTGGTTACTTATGGTACTTAAAATCTGAGCACGAAGCTCGTATTCGTTTTGAGGATCAACTAGAAATGTCTATGATTGAAGCTGAACGTACTGCTGCTGGTACTACTATTACTCCAGGATCTGGATTTGGTGGTGGAACTGCTATCACTGGTTCTGACGGTTTATTCTCAGCGCTAGAAGAAAGAGGTTTAGTTTACACTGATGCTGATTTTGATGGTGCTACTGGTTTAGATGATTTTGATCTTATTCTACAGGAACTTGACAAGCAAGGTTCTATTGAAGAGAACATGTTATTCTTAGATCGCGCAACCTCATTAGGTATCGACAATATGTTAGCTGCACAGAATTCTTACGGAGCTGGAGGAACATCTTACGGTGTATTCGAAAACTCTGAAGATATGGCACTTAACTTAGGATTCTCTGGATTCCGTCGTGGATCTTACGATTTCTACAAAACTGACTGGAAATACTTAAACGACGCTACAACTCGTGGATTAGTTGGTGATGTTCAAGGGGTATTAGTACCTGCTGGAACTTCTTCAGTTTATGACCAAATGCTAGGGCAGAACATCTCAAGACCTTTCTTACATATTCGTTACAGAGCTTCTGAAGCGGATGACCGTAAGATGAAATCTTGGATTACTGGATCTGTTGGAGGTAATTTTACTTCTGACGAAGATGCAATGAACGTTCATTTCTTATCTGAAAGATGTTTATGTGTTCAAGCTGCTAACAACTTTATCTTGTTCAAAGATCTAGCTGGATAGTTAATTATTTATAATAATTACCCCTGCTAAAAATGTGGGGGTAAATATTATTTTTGTGACATTAGCTAGTTATATATATAGTAACAGGCTATTGTCAATTTTTTAATAACATTTATATTATATCATATCATGGCTAACAAAAAAGCTACAGCAAAAAAAGTTGAGGTTGCTCCTCAGGAATTAGAAAATGTTTTACCTGAAACTAAGGTTAAACAAAAAGAGATTAAAAAACCAACATGGGAATTCAAAGATAGGACATATTATCTTAAAACTGGAAAATCACCATTGGTATACACTATACCTTCTAGGCATAGTCAAAAGAAACCACTACTATACTTCGATAAAGAAAAAGGTTATCAAAGAGAACTGAGATACGCTACAAACCATGCTTCACCATTTGTTGATGAACAGAAAGGACCAGTAACTCTCGGTAGAATAGTACTTAGAGATGGAGTTATAACAGTTAAAAAACAAGATGTTTGCTTGCAAAAGCTATTATCTTTTTACCACCCATTTTTAAACAAAGTGTATTCTGAGCATAACCCAGTACAAGATTCTAAGAATGAACTTGATTGGATAGAATTAGAATTAGAAGCTTTAAATACTGCTAGAAGTCTAGATATAGAGCATGCAGAAGCTATTTTAAGAGCTGAATTTGGTAGTGCTGTATCTAGTTTATCTTCAAGTGAATTAAAGAGAGACCTAATGATATTTGCTAAGAGACAACCAGCTTTATTCATAGAACTAGCTAACGATGAAAATGTGCAATTAAGAAACACTGGAGTCAAAGCTACAGAAGCTGGAATACTTAACCTATCAGCTGACCAAAGAACATTTACGTATGGTCAATCTAGTAGAAAATTAATGACAGTTCCATTTGATGAACACCCTTATTCAGCTTTAGCTGCATACTTTAAGACAGATGAAGGAATGGAAGTTTACAAATCAATACTGAAAAAACTTAAATAAAAATGTAAAGTAGCCGCCTTCGGGCGGTTATATTTACTTAAAAACACGTTATGGCTTTTAAAATGAAGAAAAAAGGTTTAGGAGACACTATTGAGGCAATAACAGAAGCTACTGGAGTAAAGAAAGTAGTTCAAGCAGTCAGCAAAGCCATAGGTAAAGATTGTGGGTGCGGTAAAAGAAAAGAATATTTGAACAACAAATTCCCTTATTAATTATGAGTGTAAGCATAGATACTGTGTACCAAAGGGTACTAGGAATATTAAATAAAGAGCAGAGAGGTTATGTTACCCCTCAAGAATTTAATTTATTTGCTAACCATGCTCAAGGAGACATGTTTGAACAATACTTTTACGATATAAATCAATTCGGAAGAATAGCTGGAAACAGTACTGAATATTCTGACATGCTAAATCTCTTAAATGAAAAAATAAATATATTTGAAACATCAATACAACCAACATATACCTCAGGATCTTTCGATGAACCTGCTGATTTGTATAGGCTAGGTACTGTTGTTTATAAGAATACTACAACAGATCCTTTCGGTGTAGTATCCGTTCAGCCTATAGAAGCTGAGAGAATAAACGCTAATGATTTCTTATATATAAACTCTTCACCTCTAACAAAACCAAAGAACACGCGCCCAATATTTGTTGCTAACTCAAATGGCATAAAAGTATATGGAGATTCAGAAGTAATACAACCAAGTGAGGTTGAGCTACAGTACATAAAGAAACCCGCTAAAGTAGAGTGGGCTTATCAAATGGTATTTGGAGAAGCTCTTTATGACGCTAGTCAATCAGTTGATTTTCAGTTACATCCGTCTGAAGAAACTGAACTAATTGTTAAAATATTAGAAATGGCTGGGCTATTGGTTAAAGACTTAAGTCTATACCAAGTATTTAACTCAGAAGAACAAGAAGCAATTCAACAAGAAAAATCTTAATATATGGGGCTAATAAATCAAACAGATGAACAATACTACCTAGGGCCTGATGGCGTATGGGATAGTTGGGATGAGAACTACGGATCATACCAGTTCACTAGCATAAAAGACATAATAAATAATTTTATAATATCATATGTTGGGGAAGACAAAATAATAAGTAAAATAAGAAGAACTGACGTTGCTTTCCACGCTCAAAGAGGAATACAAGAGTTTAGTTTTGATATATTACCGTCCGTTAAGTCTCAAGAGATAGAGGTTGGTCCAGCATTAAACTTTATATTGCCAAAAGACTATGTTAATTATGTAAAAATGGTTTGGGTTGATGGTAATGGTATAGAGAGAATAATATACCCAGCTATAAAAACAAGCAATCCACTACCTTTACTTCAGGACGATAACTACGAATATTTATTTGATGAGCAAAACGGTGAGATCATAACAGCTGACGAGTCAGTTACTAGACAAAGGTTTCAGACAAGAAGAAGCGAGACTCAAGAAGGAGTTGGAGTAGGTGAGTTACTGGGTTTAAACCACTTTGGAAGGAGATACGGTCTAGATCCTCAACATGCTCAAACTAATGGAACTTTTTATATAGATCCTATATCAAATATAGTTTATTTTGATTCAAACATGGCTGGTAGAGTCGTAACATTGAAATATATATCAGATGGTTTAGGTACAGATGAAGAGATGGTTGTTCATAAGTTTGCTGAAGAAGCACTCTACAAGTATATAGCCTACGCTATACTGTCAACTAGAGCTAACACGCAGGAATACATGGTCGCTAGATTTAAGAGAGAAATGGTGGCAGCAAAAAGAAATGCTAAGCTAAGACTATCGAATATAAAGATAGAGGAGATGGCACAGATAATGAGAGGTAAGTCTAAGCAGATAAAACACTAATATTTAATGGCTGAATTAATACACACGTTCAACTCGGGGAGAATGAATAAAGATCTCGATGAGAGATTAGTACCTAATGGAGAGTATAGAGATGCCTTAAACCTAGAGTTAGCCTCTTCTGATAGCTCTCAGGTTGGTTCTTTCCAGAATATAAAAGGTAATTTAGAATTACGCAATAAAACGTACAACCCTAAAAAAGGAGCATATAATCAATGGAACGATTCTAGTTACATTACCGCATTACAGTCCCCTGTTTGTGTAGGAGCTAAAGCCGACGAAAATTCTAATGATGTATATTGGTTTATAGCTTCCGCTAATACTAGTGTAATAGCTTATTATAATAATGAAACTAAACTCACTAAACCTCTACTTGTTGATACACAAGGCATATTAAATTTTAGCTCCAATTATTTAATTACTGGTATTAATATACTTGAAGGTATTTTAATTTGGACAGATAATCAAACTGAGCCTAAAAAGATATTTATAAAAGATTGGAAGAATTCTACACCTAACTTTGTAACACATTCACAGATATACGGTAGGAACTTTATAGAAGACGATATAACCGTAATAAAAAAATACCCACTACAACCTCCGGTAGTAACTGCTTATTCTACAAAAACTATAGATCCAGCTACGGATCTACCTGGAGCTAACGTTGATACCAACGTGTTAGCTACTTTCTATAGCACACCACCAGGTGCGCCAGTTGGGACAATTAGACCACTATCCGTGGGTACTATAGTTGCTTTAAGTTGGTTATCTAACACACCACCTGTTTACGCTGAAGGAGATGTACTTCTTTTAACTAGCTCAGCTAATGATCCCTTGGATGTGGATGCTCTTATAAGAGTAAAAGTACAACCTAATCCAACTCAATTGGGAGCCAACGTTGAAGTTCTTTCTATTGGTGTTCCACAAGAGGGGTTAACACTGGAGAATCTTCCATACGATGTAACACTGGAGCAACAACCACCATTCTTTGAAATGGTATTCGCTAGATTTGGTTACAGGTATAAGTATAAAAATAACGAATTATCTGCATTTTCTCCTTTCTCAAACATATCATTTATACCAGGTGGTTTTGATTACTCTCCAAGTCAAGGTTATAATTTAGGTATGACTAACAACATAAGACAGTTAACTATATCTAATTTTGTACCTGATACAGTTGCATATCCAGATGTGGTCGCTGTTGACATACTTTATAAAGCTACTAACAACTCGAACGTGTACATAGTAGACACTTTTACGGATGAAGATACGGAGTGGTCTACAGTTGTAAGTGGCAATAGAGGTTCTTTTGATATTGACAGCGAGATAATAACATCTGTTGTTCAATCTAATCAGATACTTAGACCTTATGATAATGTACCAAGAAAAGCAAAAGCACAAGAGATAACTGCTAATAGATTACTTTTTGGTAATTACACTCAAAACTTCAACTTATTAAACAACGATGGTTCAAATTTTAAAACAAATATAAAAGTTACAACTAGCACGCTACCTATAAGTACAGAGTTAGATGAATTTGGTAACCCTGAGGGCATAAGTATAGATGGAGAGCAGGTTGCACAGTCTGTCAAATCTATAAGAACGTATCAAGTGGGTGTAGCTTATATGGACAAATACGGTAGAACAACACCTGTTTTCACTAGTAAATCAGCTTCTGTAACTGTTTTAAAAGAAGAAGCTGCTAAATCTACAAAGCTTATAGCTGAACTAACTGGTAGTGGCCAAAACCCAACATTAATACCATACTACGAGCAAAACAAGCAATTTCCTTATTTTAAATACTACGTCAAAGAGACTTCTCGTGAATACTACAATTTAGCATTGGATAGATTTTATGATGCAGAAGATGGTAATTTATGGTTATCATTTCCATCAGCTGAAAGAAACAAGGTTGATGAAGATACTTTCTTGATACTTAAAAAAGGTCATGATACCTCTGATCCTGTTACTGAAACAGCAAGGTATAAGATTATAGCTATAGAGAATGAAGCTCCAACTTACTTAAAAGAAACTAAACTATCAATGGGTACAATGAGTACTCAGTTTAGTACTGTAGGTTTTCCTATGGAAGGCATTAATGAAGTTGCTGTAGATAAAGATGATTTCGATACTCAATTCGGAGTAGATGCTAGGTCTACATCTGGTTTATTAATGAGGGTAAAAACTGGTAGTAACGCTAGTAATTACTATGAAATATCTACATTTGGACTAGATCCTTCAAATGCTAATGTTCTTATAACTATTGCCGGCGCATTTGGGCCAGATATGAATTTTACATCTACAGTACCTTATGGTGAAAGTAACGCAGTACCTGGTCTATCACTTGAGTTAGTTAAGGTGGATGTTAAAAACAAACCGGAATTTACTGGTAGGTTTTTTGTAAAAGTTTTTCAAGATGAAGTTATACGTAGAGAGATAGCAGCTGCAGGAGCTAATGTGAATAGAACTTACGTTAGAAAAGCACTAGGATTCATGTACTACTTAACCGGTTATAGAGGTACAAGACCATTTTGGCGTGACGACTGGAGGATACCTGATGCGCAGAACCATAGAGCTAGATTATTTATAGATCAAATGTCAGCTCAAGGATTATCTCCTACAGGGAAAGCCATAGGGCTGGAACCAAACGTGATGGAAATAAGCTGGAATGGCGGTTACGGTGTTTACTCTGATGACGGAGGTATTGTAGATCAAAACCCACCATTGCTTGCGCAGTTAAATGCTGTTGGTACACTTTTTAGATTTGTAGATGCTGGTAATGGAAAAGAAGATCCAGAAGGTACTATATACCAGGTAACAGCTTCTAGTGAGAGGAAAACATACGCTTACAATTATGACAATGGCATTGATATCTATGACCCTGCGGATGGGACTAATCAAATAACAAGATGGACAATAACATACAATGTTATGGATGGTTGGGAAAGTGTTCAATGGAATCCTATTGATAGCCCAGGCGGAATTTCTCCTTGGACAAGTGGTCAATCTGATTATAGCAACTACTATATGGGTATAGAATTCATAGAGCCTTTGGATACTGATGAATCTTTTACCACTAATAATCCAGCTATATTTGAAACAGAGCCAAAAGAAGCGGCAGAATTAGATATATATTGGGAAATACCTAAAGTATATGATACACTTGACGCTAATACACCACACACGTTAGATTTCTTTAATTGTTATTCATTTGGCAATGGTGTTGAATCTGATCGTATTAGAGATGATTTCAACCAACCTACAATCAACAATGGTGTCAAAGCTTCTGCAACTTTAGACGAACCATACAAAGAAGAGCATCGTAGCAATGGTATAATATTTTCACAAATATTTAATTCTATATCAGGCACAAACAACTTAAACCAGTTTATACAAGCAGAAGCAATAACTAAAGATGTTAACCCAGAATACGGAAGCATACAGAAACTGCACACTAGAGACACCGATTTGATTACACTGTGTGAAAATAAGTCGATGAAGATATTGGCTAATAAGGATGCTCTATTTAACGCTGATGGTAACACTAACATAACATCTAACAATGCAGTGCTAGGTCAAACCCTAACATTTCAAGGTGAATTTGGTATAGCTACTAATCCAGAGTCATTTGCTGAGTTTGGATTTAGAATATATTATACGGACGCAAATAGAGGTGCTGTTATAAGGCTTTCTAGGGATGGTATTACTGATTTATCTAACTATGGAATGCACTCTTTTTTCTCAGACAATCTACCTATAAATAATAATATAATAGGTACTTGGGATACTGACAAAAGAAACTACAATATAACTTTAAATTCTTTAACACCTTATTGGCAACAAACGTTGGGGGCGGGTAGTTTTGATAGACTAAACAAGCACCCTCTATGTGATCAATTTGTTAACTCTTTGCCAACAACAAACACTACGGTTTCCTATAAAGAAGCCATTAATGGTTTTACGTCTAGAAAAGTTTACACACCTGAAGCTGGAACTTATCTAGACAATTCTTATTATACATTCAAGAATGGTAGGATATGGGAACATGGTGTAAATGAAAAGCGAAATACATTTTACAACATAGGGCCAGACACCCCTAGCCTTGCGCAGAAAAGCGGTAATCCTTATTACGAGAGCTCATTTAACACCATATTTAACGAAAGTTCAGAGGTGATCAAAGGTTTTAAAACACTAAACTATAGCGGGACTAAATCAAAAGAATATACATATACGCTAGGAGCATCTAAAACTGGTAGAAGATATTCACTAGCTGAAATACAGGCGAATAATTTAATACCCACTAATTCATTAGAGACGAAAGGTTGGTATGTAAACTCTATATTAACAGATCTTCAAGAAGGTGAGATTAAAGAGTTTGTAGAAAAAGAAGGTAAATACTTTAACTACATAAAAGGTATGCCTACTTTCTTTACAACAAATTGTGATACTAACGTAGATTCTAGCGAGTTTAATGTACAAGGTATCGGTAGAGCCACTAACATAGAAGCACCAGGTGTATCACGATACAATGTAATAAACGAAGTAGATCCTGACTGCTCTACTAGCGTATCACCTCCTACTATATACAATCAAAGTTTTCAGGTAGTTGAAGATATACTAGGTGCGTTTGACATTGAGCAATCTAATACTTGTACATCGGCTATAACTTTCCAACTAGGAACAAATTCAACAACTAGTGGTGTATTTACATTTAACACTGCTGGTAGCTTTACTTTTGATCCAGATACAGACTACAATGGTTCCGCAGGTTCATTTACTGTTAGAGCTTGCTGTGGTGATGTTTGCAGTAACTACGCCGTGATGAGTATCGAAGTAACACCTGTAGCTGATGACCCTTACTTTTCAAGCACTGTTCCCCCGTTAAATAACTTGGTAGACGGAGATACTTGGAGCTATCCAAATATTACTTTACTTGATAATGATCATCTATCTAGTCAATTAGTTATAAATACCGTTGTTGGTTTGCCTAGTTGGATGGCTCAACCTACGGCAAAAAACGACGGAACTGATCAATGGGAAATAGCTACAAGTACAGTAAGCGGTGGTGCTAGCACTATAGACTTTACAATGATTGTGGAAGATCCTGATGGTAATCAAGGTGAACAGGATGTTACAGGTACCGTAGTAGACTTACCCGTACCGGACACTACACGCGTATTTATTACAACATGGCAGCGTCTTAGTGGTACAATCACTAACATAGAACCAGCAAATTCAGCTCAAGACGCTAAATGCTTGATAGATAATTTTTATGAAATACAAAACCAGGAATACAATCTAATTTCAAACACCGCTGTGTCGTTTAAGTTCTTCTCAAGTGACGGGCTACAAGTTGGCACTCAGATGTATAATAGTTCAACAAATGCTCCGATTAGCTCAGCAGGTGTATACTTGTTCGCAAATGGCACTGGTGAGTTAAATATACAGAACGGTGAAGCAGGTATAGACCCTACTAACACAGCTACCGTACCTTCGACATTTTTTATGATGGTTCTAGATAGCTCTGGTATAATAACAAATTATGTTCAATACAGCCAATTAGCTGCGTGTGAAAATACGTGTACTTACTACCCAGAACAAGGTGGTTATTTCTTCAGCGAAGGTTACGTTAATAATGTGAGCAATGCAACTATAAATCTATCTGAGGCAGCTAACTATACGTCGGCCTTTTGTGACGCATATGTTGCTATGGTAAATTGGGAAGCGGATTCTAGACCTATATGCGATGGCTCAAATAATGGAAATTGTAAGACACGAGATCAGATTAGAACTGAAGTGTTCTGGGAGGACAATATTTGTGATCCTCAAGCAAGTCCATTTTCTCCTAGAGTTGGCGCAAAGCTTTACGAAGAAATAAACCAGGATTACTTCCCTATAATTAACCGAAGATTTGTTACGCAGATAGGTCAAGCAATAGGGGGAATACCTTATAGCACTGCGTTTTGGCAGACTCTAGGAGCAGGTATAGTTCCAAACTTTTATCTAATGGAGACTAATGAAATAGGTGTACTAGTTACAAAAGAACTTTTTCCTGATACTAATTGGGATTACACAGCCTGCCAATAATATAAAACAAAACAATCACTATGGCTTTTGAAAATTTTACAGTAAATGTAGTCAGTTTCCCTGCAACGGTGGGGCTTGACTGGACTAATTCGGCATCTCAAATAACCCTAACAATAACACCTGACGCAGGTTACTCTATAGATGCTAACAATTTTTCAGCAATAAACCCTTTGCCTAATTATGTAAGTGGTGTTACATTTACGCAAAACGGCGCTAATATAGATTGCGTTATAGTTTATACTTCACCTAGTATAATGCCTGCCGCAGATGTGCTAATATCATTATGTATACAGGGATATGCCTCTGAAACACCTATAATTGTCATAGGTACAACTAAAAGCGGAGGATTAACAAATGTATCTATACCAGCTCCAGGTGATTTACCTGCCAGCTTTAGTGGAAGTGGTGAATGGGACTCTTCTTTAACTGTCTTCACTCAAGCTGTTGTAGCTTCAACGGGATATTATTTTAAAACTATGCCAGTATTAGCTATAAGCGTAGGCAGTAGAGATGATTATACAATAACAAATATTAGGACTTTTGATAGCAGGAAAAGGTTGATACAAGTAGTATTTTCTGTTTCTTATAAATTTCCAGCAATTGACAATTCATTAGATGAATTTGTCTTAACAGCTAATGCTATTCAGTACTACGATCCTCCTGTGGAAATAACAGGATATAAATTCAACACGGGTACAGTTGTGAATGCTGGAGGTGATACTCGTAACTTTACTATATATGGAATAACAGGTGCTAATTGGGCTCTAACAGGTGATTATACTCCGGGTAACATTAGTGTCGTTAATGCATCTGGTGTTATAGACGGTACAGGTAAAGCTGTTGTCAGTGTTGTGTTTCCAGCTACTACAAATATTAATAGAACATACAATTTTAGGCTAACTGGAGATTTGGCAACTAGCTTTGACACTACTAACGGGCAAACATCTACTCCGTCTGTAACTCAATATTCACAATCAAGTTTGTCATTTGGATTCACAACAACTTTAGCTCACGTAACTGTAGGCACTGCAGATGTTAGGTACTTCCTACCTTATACAAGAACTACAACTGTAGAATACACGGTAACAGCAACCTCTAATCAAGTTTTAACCGTGGCGAACAACCCACCACCCGCTAATCTCTGGACAGGTCAAGATGGAGGTGTACCTCCGCAGGATTACATATTCGACGTTATAAGTCAAGATTTTGTAGTAAATAATTTTGCCTCTCCTTCGACAATAACAGCAAACATAGTTGTGAGCGTGCTTGTTCCTGGAGCTGTTGATTTCGCTAGTGTACTTGATCTAGACAATGTATTGATTTAATAAACAATAAAACATGGACGAAATAATATTAACATTCCCACAACCACTAAACGTGTCTGTACAGGTAGGTGACACTGTGTATTATACTAATGACATAAATGGTGTAGATATAGTATTAATAGGATTGATAACTGCTATAACAACTTATACTGTCACAGCTGACATAGATCCTTACCAGATAAGACCTACATTAAGTAGTTTTATATTATTTAGTAAAACAGCAAATGTTAACACTAGTGGTTTAAAAGGCTATTATGCCGAGGCGCAGGTTAAAAATGATTCAACAGATTATGCTGAATTGTTTCTAGTAGGATCTGAGATATTTGAGAGTAGTAAATAATGTGTGATAATAAACTATAAAACAATACAATTATGGTAGGAGCAATAATGGGAGCCGTTGGAGGAGTATCGCAGATAGCGGGAGGACTTATAGGAGCTGGTAAGAGAAAAAGAGAAGCTAGAGCAGCTGCGCAAGAAATGGAGCGTAGAAAAGCAACTTATGAAGGTGCCGATACTTCCAATGTATATAGAAACATGGAGAACACCATGGAAGACTTAACAGTGAACACTCAAGCAGCAGAGTTCCAAGCTCAACAACAGCAAGCTGGTTTATCTAATATAATGGATAACATGTCAGGAGCTGCTGGAGGATCAGGTATAGCATCACTAGCTCAGTCAATGGCTAATCAACAAAACCAAAATTTACAAGTAGCATCAGCAGACATAGGTAGACAGGAGCAATCCAATCAAATGGCAGAGCGTCAACAAGCTGGTAGGTTACAAATGTACGAAGCCAAAGGTGAGTTAATATCTAGAGATGCTGAATCTGAGAAAAACGAAACACTACTAGGTATGGCACAGCAGAGAAGTGCTGCCGCTAACGAAGCGGTCCAAGCTGGTAAAAACTCCGTAATGAGTGGTATAGGTTCTATAGCTGGTGTAGCCGCAGGTGGAATTGGAGGCGGACAAGGAGGTTTTTTACAAAACCTAGGTATGCCAACTAGATAATAGCAATAAAATACATTATGATAAATAGAGACTTAATAAGAGGGGAGAAAATCCGTAGAAAGACACAGAGGTTTTCTGACCCAGGAGCTAGCGTAGTGCAAGGTATGCAGTCGTCAATTAATTTGATAAGTGGAGATATAGCCAAGAGAGATGCTAAAAAGAACATGGCTAATCAAAGGATTGCAACTTATATAGATCAACTAAGTTCTGACGTGGACTTAACTGAGCTTACTGCAGAACAACAATCTAGTGTTACTGAGTTTCTTGTCAATGGTAGAAACGAATACGCTGAAGCAGCTAATGCTTTGTCTAAGATAGATGATTACTCGTCTCCACTTTACATGGAATACAAAGGCACTTTAGACAGGGTTAATAGGTCTTTTAAAAGTTTAGCTGGTCAAATAGATAATTACAAAAACGACAAGATATCTTACCTCAAAGATTATGATGAGAGTTTATTATCAAGTGGTAATACAGCTCGTGATATGGATGAGTCTTCAAAGATGTATACAAACGAAGCTCAATTAGGTGTTGGAGCTGGTGGTCAACTTGTTTTCTGGAATGAAGACAATGCTAAATATACAAATTATGGTGAGATGCCAAAACCCTTTTTAAAAGACTTTACATCTGCTGATTCTATAATCCAAATGAACCAGAGTCTGTATACCGCTGGTCAAGCTTTAACAGGTGCTACAGAAACACTTACTCGTCAAAAACTACAAAACTTAGTTTCTAAGGGAGGTAGAGATACTCTACTATCATTAGCTTCTGATGACTTCATACTAGAAGGTGGTTTAGGTTTACAAGATCCATCTCTTTTTGAGGTTGGAAACGATGACGCTCTTAGAGCAGCGGTTGTTGATGGTTACATGAACGTGCTGTCTGAATCAGCTAAAGCTGGTCAGTTAGAGAAAAAACCTAAATCAGGTAGTGGTGGAGGATTTAGTGGAGCACTTAGAGACGAAATATCTGTATCTGGACCACTAATTCAAGGTGCTTATGATTTCTCAAAAATGGCATCTAGTAATTCTTCTTTAAAAGACATGGTTAATACTTTAAATACTATAGATCCTAGTAATCCAGGTGATTATCTAACTAAAGACGATGTATATCTTATGTTTTTAGAATCTTACGAAATGGATGACGAACCAGAAAGCTTAGCTGCTTTTAAAAGAAATTATGGAGACAGTGATATATTTGTAGCTTCAGGTGATGATGTTGTAGGTATACCATTAGACACTAGTGATCCTAAAGATCTACATAAGCTTTATATACAAAGCACTAAGTTAAGTAATAAAGCAAAAAGCCATTTTATAGGAAAGTATGGTAACGTAGAAAGTGATAGTAAAACAGTTTCTAGCAAGAAACCAACAGCTGAGGAATTAATACAAAAATATAGAAATTAAATGGATGAGTTAAATGATATTGTTCAAAAAATGATTGACTCGGGAGAGTCAGAGGAGAACATTAAAACAGTAATAGAAGGATACAAGCCGCAAGAAGGACCAATGACTATGGATGAGTTGGAGAATAGAGCGGGAAAGCCACAAGACTCTGTAAGTGCGGATCCAACTGCGGAGTCAAAAGATATGGATTCAACATCGGAAGAACCTTTATCGGCTTGGCAGTCGGTTAAAAACTCATTTTCAAACCTAGGTGAGCAAATAGGAGATGTTAAGGAATTTTGGCTTGATGATGATGGTGCAAACGCATCGTTACAAATAGCCACTAACGCTGTTGCTAGTATGGTTTTTGGCCAAGATAGTGTGGATAAATTCGTTGAAGGAGATGAGAACAAAATGGGTCTAGGCTCTGAGACAACTCTAGAGAACATCAAAGCATTTAAAAAAGAAAAGCTAGAATCTAAAAGAACAGTAGGTATAATAGACAGCGTTAAAGAAGGTGATATCGGTGGTGTTATAGCAGGTAGTATAAACGCTGTAACTAGTATGCTTGGTAGTATCGCCTACGGTGCTGGTACATTAACAACTGGTTTTTTCATGGACTATGCTGCGGAGAACTACGTATCATTCAATGAAATGAAGGCAGAAAATCTTGGCCTAAGCTTAGATGAGCTTATAAAGTCAGGAGAAGCTGATACGGCTATCCCTGTTGGTATGGCTGCTGTTTCTCAGGGTCTAGAGATGGTTGGACTTGGTACTATCTTAAAAGCGTCTAAAGGGGCATTTAAGGGTACTGGTGGATCTGGATTAATGGGTACTAGTAGTAAGTATTTAGCTGAAAAGTTAATATATAGTAAAAGTGCTAGATCGACTATGAATGTTTTATCCACTGGTTTAACAGAAATGTCAACTGAGATATTACAACACGCTGCTGACGAGGTAAACAAAGAATATGGTAGAGTTTCTGGAACAGAAGAAGAAGCCAAAGCCGGTAAGGCGTTTATAGATGCTGTAACTAGTCAAGAAGGTTGGGAGGCAGGTATACAAGGTTTCTTAGGTGGAGCTGGTATGGTTGGTGGTACTTACTCCGCTAAAGCTATGAACACTATAAGGACTGTAGTTGATGGTGATGCTATAGAGACAAAGATAAACGAATTATCTGGTCTTAGAAATGAAATGAAGCAAGCTAAAGATAAAACTGTAATAAGTGGCTTGCAAAAGAAGATAGATGCTAAGGAATCTGAGATATCAGACTCTATAGTTAAAGGTAATGAAATATTCGAGAGTTTAGATCCAAAGCAAGTTAAAGAAATAGACAACTTAACAGATCTTGCTGATGCTGCTGCTTTTAATATAACAGAGCTAAATAAGAAGTTAAGAAGAGGTGTTATATCTGAGGCTCAGTATGAGTCTGCTAAAGAAGGTTTCACCATGGAATACGACTCGGCTAAGTCTAGGTTAGTTGAGATGAGGTTAGGTGAAAACATAGCTTTTGCTCAAAAAGAAGCTGCTAAAAGAGGTTTGGAAGTTGAAGTGTATGAAACTACAGCTGAGACAGAGCAAGCTCTTGAAGCAACTAATGTAAAAGAAGAAGGTAAGCAAGAGTTTAGAGATTCTAAGAATAACATAGCTGGATTTGCTGTTGGTAGAAAGATATTCATAAACAAAGAAGTCGCTAGAAATACAGGTGCTATAAATGTTGGTAGCCACGAGTTGTTACACCCTATACTTAAAGTTATGGTTGGTGATACACAGGCTCAAGGCAAGATAGTTAAACAGTTTAGAAAATCAATGACATCGACACAAAGAAGAGTTATTGATAAGCAAATGAAAGACAGGGGATATACCTCAGCTAGTCAAGTAGCGACAGAATACATAAATGTATTTTCAGACGCATTAGCTAAAGGTCAGATAAACTACGACAAGACATCTATGGAAAAAATAGGTGATGCTATTGTTGGGTTATTCAAACCTAAAGGTTTTGAGAATATATCTTTTGAGAGTGGTCAAGATGTTTACAACTTCATGAAGGAGTATGATAAGAGTGGTAAAAAAGGTAAACTAACTAAAGCAGCTAAAAAAGCAATAGATAGTGAAGGAAAGATGATGACTACGCCTGTACAAAATCTTTCAAAAGACGGTGATATAAAGAAGAGTCAATCAAAGTCCGATGTATCTTTTTCTAAAAACAAAGTAGCAGACCTAGAACAAGAGCTAGAGACACTTAACGAGCTAGAGTATGAGTTAGATCAAGACGATTTTGTAAATCTAAAGTCTAATCTAGAGTTGAAGATAAGAATGGCTAAGAAAAGCCAAGCTAAAGCTGCTGAAGAAGGACCTAAGGAGGTTAAGAAGGATACTAAAAAGAAAGATAAAAAAGAGGTTAAGAAGGAAGACGGTAAAAAGAAAAAGAATAAAAAGAAAGAAGCAAACAAGCTAGCCGGTAAGTATAAAGACGGGAGCATAACACCTGCTGAGGAAGCTGAGTTGGTTAAACAATACCAAGCCATAGCCGTAGAAGCTCTTGGTTATAGAGAAGTAAAAGGTAGTATAACTAGAGCTGAAGCTATTTCTTTTGTTGATCAATATTTTGAGGGTATACTTAATAGGTATAATCCCTATACATCTAAATTCTCTACATTTATAAACAGTAATATAAGACCTAAAAGACAGGCTTTTTATCAGCAGGAAATAGGTGATGGTTATTTAAGTAGAATTGATGATCCAGAAAACAAAAAACAAATAGCTAATCAAGAGGTTGAAAGAACCAGTGAGGTATCTGCTCAGAATGATAAAAAACTTATCGACGTAAGAAACAGTAGGTATGTTAAAGACAAGATGACAGAAATAGAAAATGCCGTAGATGTTAAACCAGAAGAGTTTTCTTTCTATACGTTTAAAGTTGTCGCTGATAAGTTCGCCGCTAAAGTTGCTGAAATAATATTCGATATACCATTAAAGAAGCTAGACAACCCTCAGAATAATTTAACATACGCTAAGAAATTTGTTAATGGATATCCTGAGAAATCTGAAGCTGGTCGTATACAAGATTTATTTAGAACGTCTGAAGAAACAAAAAGCTTTATAAAAACCTTACCTGAGTTTAACATAGCAGGTAATGAGGTTAATGTAAACGAAACGGGTGAAATAATAGATGTTTCAGATACTGCGAAAGGTTATTCTTTGAATACGCCTTCTCTAGTGTTGAAGCTATTATATGAACCGTACATAGACAAGAGGTCTAAAAGTGATGACGTGTACAAGAGAAGAAAGTCTATAACCTCACCTAAAGGTAGAAGTAAAGGTGCTACGTCTCAAACACAAGTTAGAAGACTTAAGCCTCAGTTTAGAGGTAGGATAACACCTGAAGCTGTTCTAGAGCTACAAGAAGCTATGGGTATAACGCCTAAAAACCAGTTCAACAAGTACGATAGAAATATAGGTCAGTTACTTAAGGGTGTGGCTAAGCTATACGGTACTAAAGTTGCTAACGTAGTTGTTAGAGATAAGATTAATAAAATGGATATCAATACAGCTAAATCTAAGACTCAGATACTAGCTGATGTTGGAGCTGGTAAAAGTGATATACAGTTTTCTAAGAAGATACGAAAAGAATACACTTCTATATTAGAGAAGAATAGATCTGAACTAGATAGCAAAGTAATAGACGAGCAAATAAGCTCTGTTTTTAACTGGGTTGATTCGCTTAAATTAAAAGATAATCAAAAATCCAAGTATAAGAAAGTTGCACTTTATTACATAGCTAAGAGTAATGTTATATTTCCAGAAGATGCCGCGAAGGTAGGTGAAGCTATACGTGTAGCTAATATGAAAGGTGTAGACCCAATGAGTGTTGATAACCCTAACACTTTAATAGAAAACTTTAAAGACGACGTTAAAGAAGCAAGGATAGACCCTAATACTGTTCCAGAGTTGTTTAATAAAAAGTCTCTACCAGAAGGTATTGAAACTTTTAACATATACCCAGATGATCAAGGTCAATTAGCGGCTAGAAAAATACTAGAAAACCACTGGGGGAAAGAGTCTAATCCATGGTGTGTATTATATGCTGAAAGAGCTTTCACGGAAGATCAAATAAAAAGGGGAATACACTTGCAAAAAGAGAAAGGAGAAGTTAACTCAATGCCTGTAGGCGTAAAAGAGCAGGTAAAAAGCATTAGAACAGTTATTGGTGGTGTAATAATTGACAGAAGCGTTGATATTGATATTCGTGTTCTAGTTGCTCCGGGTAAAGTGGGTTACAAAGATGTTGAAGGGAATTTCGATATAAACAATGCCAAAGGGTGGTTTAAGAAAGAGGGCACCCTCTATAATGGTGGCTTCAAAGGTAGTGAGATGATTAGAGGAGAAGACGGTAGAATGGTGGAAGTGGAATTTTATTTAGATACACATTTTCTTCCAATAAACCCAAACATGACTGAGAGTGAGTTTTATAATGGTAGATCTAAGGGAGGTACTATATATGTAGAAGAAAAGCCAGCTGGAAAAGCTTCTTTAACTAAGCAATCAAAAAGAGACTGGAAAGGTTACGGAGAGTTTGACACAGGGCAATACAATACACCTACCCAACCTAGGGGTTTTGAAATAGCTTTTAAAGATGGTAGGTTACTTTCTCTTAAAAATCTTGGCAACAAAGACACTACAACTCAACCTCAATGGTGGGACAGAAACGATAATCCAACAAAAGACTTAGCTATAGTAGTACCTAGAAACGAAGAAGGTGAGATAAATGGTAATTCTACTGTTATGAACACTGAAACTGGTAAAAAATCTGAAATAAATTTTTCTAAGAGTAATGAAACTGATTTATCACTTGATAATCGCATCGACAATACAGTCATAGATCTTTCACAAGATAGCTTCGCTAAAGCTTTAGATGCAGAACAGGAGATATCATTTAGCAAGAATCCAGGTAAAGCTTTTAATAATATAATAGAAGATGTTACTGGTATAGCTTCTAAGAAGAAATACTCGTATTCTAAAGGTAAGGTAAGAGGTTCAAAGAAAGGAAGATTCAAGTTCTTTATACCACCTTCAGCAGATGATTTTGCTGGGTTGCTGTATAAGATAACAGGTAAAGGTAAGCAGGGTGATATGCATAAAGCTTTTTACAAGGAGAAACTGTTTGATCCATTCTCTAAAGGTATTAGGGACTTTGAAGCTTATAAGGAAAGAGTTTCTAACACTATATCTAATCTAAAGAATAAGATAAAGAACGTGCCAAAAGGTCTTGGTAAAGTTAATGAAACAGGTTTTACTAACGATGTGGCTGTTAGAGTTTACCTTTGGAACTTACTAGGTGTTGAGATACCAGGTATGTCCAAGAGTGATCAAAAAAAGCTAGTTGCTATAGTTGATGCGAATCCAGATTTAAAGAAGTTTGCTACTCAAGTCAAGGTTATACTAGGTGGAACATATCCAGATCCACAAGGAGATTGGCTAGCAGGTACACTTACAACCGATGTAATAAACATGATAAACACTACCAAGAGAGAAGAGTTTCTTAAGGAGTGGCAAGACAATGTAGATGTTATATTCCAAGATAAGAATATGAACAAGCTTAGAGCTGCTTTTGGAGACAACTATGTAGAAGCAATGGAAGACATGCTTTACAGAATGAAATCAGGTAGAAATAGACCTAATGGCTCTAACAAGCTAACTAACAAGTTTATGAACTGGATAAATGACTCTGTTGGTACTATAATGTTCTTGAACACAAGATCAGCGTTGTTGCAGACTTTATCTATAGTTAACTTCGTTAATTGGACAGACAATAGTCCTATTGCGGCAGCTAAAGCATTTGCTAATCAGAAACAATTTTGGGCTGACTTCGCTATGTTGTTTAATAGTGACTTCTTAAAGCAGAGAAGATCTGGTTTAAAGAACGATATAAACGCAGATGAAATAGCTAGTGCAGCAGCTACAGCCACTAATAAGTCAAAAGCTGTTTTAGCAGCTATATTAAAAGCTGGTTTCCTTCCAACACAGATGGCGGATAGTTTCGCTATAGCAATGGGTGGTGCTTCTTTTATTAGAAATAGAATTAACAAGTACAAGAAAGAGGGTATGAGCGAGCTCGAGGCTAAGAAACAAGCTTTCCTTGATTTCCAAGAAACAGCTGAAGAGAATCAACAGTCATCAAGACCTGATAAAGTATCGCAACAACAAGCGAGTCCATTAGGACGCATTATATTAGCTTTCGCGAATACCCCAATGCAATATGCCAGATTAACAAAAAAGTCCTTCCTGGACCTTATAAACAGACGTGGGGATCAAAAGACGAACCTCAGTAAGTTGATGTATTATACTTTCGTACAAAATGCCATATTTTCAGCGTTACAGACAGCTTTGTTCGCTGCTTTTTTTAACGATGAAGGTGATGATGAATTAGAAGACAGAGAAATAAAGATAGCTAACAGTATGCTAGATACTTTTTTGAGAGGTTCTGGTATATATGGAGCCATACTTTCTACTTCTAAAAATGTTTTACTTGAAATAAAGAAGCAGAACGACTCTGATAGACCAGATTTTACTAAAGCTGCTATAAAGACACTAGATTTATCTCCTCCAATGTCATCAAAGATGAGAAAATTAATGAGTGCTGGTAGAGCTTTTAGTTATAAAAAGACTAGAGAGAAGATGACAGGTTATGGATTAGATAACCCAGCTTACTACGCTGGTGGACAAGTAGTGTCTGCTATAACAAATATACCTCTAGATAGAGCTATTAAAAAAGCTGATAATATAAGAGTTGCTATAGATGAAGACACCAAGATGTGGCAGTCTATAGCTTTAGGTTTAGGTTACAGTCAGTGGGATCTAGGTCTAATGAATAAAGAAAAAAAGAAAAACCTATTAGAGAAGAGAAAATTAAAAAAATCTAAACTTGGAGGTAGGAAACTAAAGAAAAGAGCATTAAAATAAAAAAAAAATGAGTATAAACGAAATTAAACTTTATTTGATAAACGGTAGTACATTAGGCGTAACAACATTCACTGGCATAGAGGATTGGTTGAAGATCATACTTCTACTAATAACAATAGGTTACACACTAACTAAATGGGTTTCTTTAAATAATAAAAACGATAAAGATGAGACTGACTAATAATTTTTATCTACATGAGTTTGAATGTAGGTGTGGTTGTGAAATGACTAGGGATGTTATTGAAAATGTGTTTGAGTTGTCTGACGAATTACAGGTTTTAAGAGATCTCTATGGTGCTATACACATTAACAGTGCATATCGCTGCAAAGAGCATAAC
>TARA_R110001599_G_scaffold35720_3_pt1 | contig 26665 bp, 33 predicted proteins | sample TARA_R110001599 | Tara Oceans TARA_R110001599 (sample SAMEA4398360) | marine metagenome | biome: Polar Biome; feature: [MES] marine water layer (ENVO:01000295) within the mesopelagic zone...; material: water (ENVO:00002006), including particulate matter (ENVO:01000060) such as......
CACAACGGTGGTGTAAGTGGCGTTAATCAAACTACAAGTGATTCTATAATTGTAGATTGTATGTCTGACTCAATCCTACAAGATGTTAACAGCCAATATTCAAAATTAACTAACCCAGAATAACATTGACAATTTAAATTTATGAGGTATAATATACATGATGCAACAAAAGCGATTTATACATGTGGACAAAACATGGCAAATAGAAGATTTAAAAACAGTAACCGAAGATAACGGTAGGTGGTACAATTCGCCAATTGGTAATCTTCCTAGTGTTACAACCGTAACTGGGTGGGAGAAAAGTAAATTCTTCAAGCAGTGGCGAAAAGATAATCCAGAAGAATCCAAGAGGGTTCTCTCTCGTGGAAATCTATTACACAATACAATTGAAGACTATATCAACAATAAAGATATAGATTTAAATGAACTGCCAATCAATGAAGCAAAATTGTTTTTGAATATCAAACCCCTTGTGGATAGAATTGATAATGTATATGAATTGGAAGTGCCACTATGGAGTGAGTCTACCATGTTAGCAGGTCGTGCGGATTGTGTTGGAGAATATAACGGAAAGTTATCCATCATTGACTTCAAGGGAAGCACCAGACCAAAAAGAAAGCAAGACATATTAAATTATTTTATGCAAGCAACTGCATACTCTATAGCATGGCAAGAGAGAACAAGTATTCCTATTGATAATATTGTTATATTGATTTCTTGTGATGGTGGTCAAGTACAAGAATTTGAGGGCAATCCAATACATTACGCAAAAGCACTTCTAGATGTAATTGAGGGTTATCATAAACAAACAACTGTATCTCTTTAGTTTATACATATAATGTAAATAGGAGATACATATGCCCCACGACATACCAGAAGAATATCTAAGTGATGATTTTGATTTTGGGTTTACTAGTGTAGACCAAGATGAACTCAATAATTTGATGAATGGTGATGATTCTGCACCCTCATCAGAAGAAATACAAGCAATCAAAGAGAAACTAGATTTGGTTCTAGAGATGAATTCCACCTGCGAGGGCACATCTGCTGTAAAAGAACAGTATGATGAACTATTAGCAGTAAAAATGGAAGAGGTAGAGAGAGCAGTATTACCACTGTTAATCAATCTCAAAAAGAATAAGACAAAAGATTATCTGTACTGGCCAGGGACACAGAGAGTAACACAATGCGACTTGCAAATTGAAAAATTACTCAGAGCAACCAGAGGATGATGCAATCGTTCAAAGAATATATCGCAGAAGCAAATCTGCACCTTACACATGTTGCTGACTTGTCCCTAGAGGGAAAGAAGAGAGCAAGTGAAGGTATCCAATTCCTAGAGATTATTGTAGATATGCTCAGAGGAAATGTATCCAAGAAAATTAACCTTACCAAGAAGTGGGATGGCGCCCCTGCTGTTATATGTGGTATAAATCCAGAGAACGATAAGTTTTTTGTTGGTACGAAAAGTGTATTCAATAAAACGCCAAAGATAAACTATACAAATGCGGATATCAAAAAAAACCATACTGGTGGACTTGTACCTAAACTAGAGTCTGCTCTAAAGCATTTGAAGAAATTAAAAATCACAGGTATACTACAAGGAGACATGCTTTTCTCTGAAGGAGATTTAGGTAAGGACACGATAGACGGAAAATCCTTTACTACCTTTACTCCAAATACCATCACTTATGCGGTTGATAATGAAAGTGACTTAGCAACAGTGATTAAGAGAGCAAAGATGGGAATAGTGTTTCACACCAAATATAAAGGTAAGGATATGAAATCCTTGAAATCATCATTCGATGTGTCAAAGAGAGATTTTAAGTCCGACAACTCAGTTTGGGCAGATGATGCATCATTTAAAGATGTATCTGGGAAAGCAACCCTCACAAAAGAGGAAATAAAAACAATAGAAGGTTTGATAAAAAAAGCATCTAATTTAGTAGATGGTCTAAAAACAGTGGATTCAAAAGTAGAAGGATTAATAAATATATACATCAACAGTAAGGTAAGAACTGGTGATTATTCTTTCTCCGCAAAGGAATTCAAAACATTTGTGAATGACAAAATGGAAAAGAATCTCAGCAAGTTAAAAACCGAGGCCGGTCAAGAGAGAAAGAGAAAAGTGAAGTTGGAACTGTTGCGACAAATCCAATCACAAACAAGTGATATTAATTCTATCTTCAAATTGAACACGGCTCTACAGAAATGCGTACTATTTCTCGTTAAAAAATTGGGAGAAATCGGGAGTCTTCGCACATTTATAAAAACTAAAGACGGATTTAGAACAACAGGTGATGAAGGGTTTGTTGCTAGTGACCATGTTAGTGGTGCAATTAAACTAGTAGACAGATTAGAATTCTCAAGAGTTAATTTTAATATCGATAAGAATTGGAGTAAATAATGAAAAAAGATGATGTAAATAAAAGACACACTAGGACATGGACTAGAATAAATAATGATAGTAAGTCTCCAAAATGGAGAAGGGTATTCACAGAACAATTTGGTGGGGAATTTGTAAAAAGAATTAAAGTATGGGAATGGAAAGAGGATTTACCAACACCTGAACCTGAAATTGAAGTGATTAAACCCACAATAAAAGCATGGATTGCAACCAGACCAAATGGTAAAGAAGACGAAATTACTAATTTGTCTAAATATTGTAAGGAACATAAACTAGATGATGGAGCCATTTACAGAGTGTTAAATGGTAAAAGAAATCATCATAAAGGATATAAAATCCGAAGAAAAGGAGATTGACATGGAATTTTTTCAAAGTGCATTAGGAACTGTATTTTACACCGTAGTGATTTTTGTCGCAGGTGCTTTAATAGGTAATCCTCTGTGGAATTGGGTCAAAAGTAAACTTCCTTGGGGATAAAAGTAAAATAACATCTATTATGATGTAAGAGGGTTATTTAAATAACCCTCTTTTTTTATACATATATTAGTATTAAGGGGTTTTTATGAAAAGTGCAATTTTTACATTTGGTAGGTTCAATCCGCCAACAATAGGACACATGCTTTTAATATCTAGCATGAAGAGAAATGCTTCTAAAAAAGGTGCAGATGTTTTTGTGTTTACTGGAACATCAAACGACAAAACAAGAAACCCCTTAAAATACACCAATAAAGTTTCTATAATGAAAAAAGCATTTAAGGGTGTTATCGTAGTAAATGACAGCAAGTTAAAAACTGTATTTCAGGGATTAGACCACCTCAACAAACTTGGATATGAAGATATATCTATGGTAGTTGGTTCGGATAGAGTATCTGAATTTCGTGTGTTAATCTCAAAGTATCTTAAAAATTATAATTTCAAATCTTTTAATGTTATATCTGCGGGCGATAGAGACCCAGATGCAGAAGATGTATCAGGTATGTCTGCATCCAAGATGAGAGCGGCCGCAAAAGATGGGGACTACAATGTTTTCAAGTTAGGTGTCCCTGCAACCATGAGTGATGCGGAAACACTTAAAACATTCAAACTTGTACAAAAGGGAATGGGTGTAAAACACTTTATAAAAGAATCATGGTTTTGTTTTGAAGAGTTTGAGATGTTTGCAGAAAAGGTTGTTTCATTACAAACTAGAAGGAAGATGAAACAAAGTGCAAAAAGGACTGCAAAGAAGAGAGCAAAGATGCGACAGAGAAAAGCAAAGTTTATGAAGGGCAAAAAGCAACTCCAAGCAAAATCAGAGAAGCAAGCAAAAATGGTACTTCGTAAAAAGATGTTAGGTGATGTAGATTGGTCTTCATTATCCATGACCGCAAAAATGCAACTAGATAAACGGTTAGAAAAGAAAGCAAAATCAATTAAAAAGATTGCTAAAAAACTATACCCTAAAATAAAACAAGCAGAAAAAGAGAGAATACAAAAACTTAGACAGCAAACGCCTGGTCAACCAAGTAAAATCCAAACAGAGGACTATGCATCACTAGAAGATAGAAGAGCATATCTCAAGAAAACTGTAAAACAAAGAACAGCAAGAGTTCTAGCACGAAGAAAATTAGAAAAAGAAGGTAAGGTGTGCAAGGGTGATGGTAAGGATGTAGACCATAAGAACGGTAACCCAGAAGATAATTCTTCTGGAAACTTGAGGGTTATGTCAGCAAGCAAAAACAGGGGTAGAGACAATAATAAATGGCGAAAGAAAACCAATGAAGAATATGGTGCGGGTGAAGAGGGTACAGATAAACTATTAAAAAAATATAAAAAAGATACCCCTCAGTCTAACATAGATAAAAAATTCAAAGACAAGGTAAAAACGATACATGGAAAATGAACTTGACTTCGTGGGTTCTTGGTTGGAAATTGGAATGACTATTGCGGCAGTTGCCGCAGGTGCAGTAACTGTATTAGTTCCTTTTTTAAAAAGAAGAGTCAGAATTAAAAATCATGCTAATAAGAATCTAGACTATCCTGAAAATTTTCAGTGGTCTACTCATACAATCCTTCATGAGATATTGACTGAATTGAGAGTAATTGCAGATGCGGGTAGAACACAAATAGTACAATTTCATAATACTGGACAATTTTTAGATGGTATCTCTATGAAAAAATTTAGCATTACCCATGAATCTCTCACAAGTGGAACTTCAGCAGAAGTGGGTAAAAAAGACCAGTTGGTAAGTATGTTCTTAGATAAACTAAATTTATTAAGAGGTGATGGTGCGGATGTTCATCTAGTAGATGGTTTGGCAGATTCGTATACCAAACAATATATGCAGAGTAGTAATATTATAGCATTCAGTATGCTACCAATAAGAAGAAATAAGGAAATAATTGGGTATATCATGACCCAATGGTGTAGTTGGAATAAGGTCGATTCTATCGATGATGACTCAGTTATACAACAAATGGAATCAGCAAGAGATAAAATAGAAGTAAAACTGCTTCAGCAATTAAAATCCTTATAAATAAGGTAAAGGAGAATCTACATGAAAACATTTAAAGACTTAAAAACAGACCTTGCAGAAGGGTATCCATATGGAGTCAATACCGATTGGGGTAATTCATATCAAAATCACGAAAGTGATGCCGGTACATTTTATATTGAGAGACCAGACCAATTACAACGACTCAATAATTTTATTGAAGCATTCTTGGGAAGAGAGTTTATCGACCCAAAATCGGCATTGAATACTCTAAGAACAAGATTAAATACTACAGGTATTGACTTCTCAACAGTCCCCGAAGTTGTTGATGAAGGACATTTAGAATTTGAAGTGACTAGACATGGTGGTTCATTCGGTACAACACCAGAACACGACCTACTTAAAGACGGTTTTTACAAGGACAGTGGAATGCCTGGAATGAACTTCACACTTAAAGCAGATGTAGTTCCTTCAGGAGGAGCATATAGAATTAGTGCAGAGATTGTTACAACCGAAACAGAATAAGTTATAAATGCTTTATATTATGGATATACTTAATGAAAAAAATTTCGTGTTGTATTTGATGCAACATTATGATAACCCTCAATGCGAGGGTGTAGAAGAGTTTAATGAAGATATTAATCGAGTTAAGTATATAAAAAGATTGCTAGGAAGGTTTGATAAGAAGGGGATATTAAAAGAAAGACTGATATTAAATCATATAATAATTTTGGGGAATGTTTTTGGGCCAAAAGTAACCTGTAGAATTCTCTTTTATAAAATAGAACCCAAATTACATCCATATTTAAAATCGTTTCTTTTATTCTTAAATTATTTACCAGAGACAGTAGACGAGATACCAGAAGTAGAGTTAAATGAAATTCCACTAGATTTCAGAATAGTAAAAAAGTTAAAGGAGGTATAAGAAATGAATAGATTAATAAACGCATTCGTTATATTTCAATTCGTCAAACTTCTTGCTACACCCTATAAAAAAACTGAAGCGTTTAAACTTGGTATCATCGATGCCAAGGGAAATTATATTAAAAAACAAAGAGACTTGAAAACTACTGCTGAGAAACAAGCAAGTAATATTTTTACTAGATTGGTATGGAATATAAAGAAATTGATAGAGAAAGTACCATTTGGAAAAACAAGGTTGGCCTCTATTGCTACAGCACTTTTCTTAATTAAAGAAGAAGCAGAAAAAATTGGTGCTGAAGGAGAAATGCTCGAAGAAGCATTTTGTTCTTGGTTGATGGAAGAACACGGAATAGACTATAAAAACGAATTGCTCAACGAGAAATTCGAAGAACTTAATTTACTAAATAATCTAAAGGAGAATAGACATGGCAAATTTTAACGAAGCAACACTAGAACACCCAAAATTTCAACAAAATACCCCCGCAGGTAGAAGTTGGAGAAAACGATACACCAAAGAAAATGGTGGTGAATGGGCAAATGACGGAACTTGGAGTTGGAGTGGTGGTGCAGTAAGCAAACCTAAACCATCGTATGCAACACGAGTTGTGAAAAAGGAAGTCGATTAACATGGGATGTTCCAGTTGTGGAAAAAATAAATCTACCCCGGCAAGAAAGAGAATGCTCCCTTCACCAAAAGGAGTTCCTGCTAAAAGGCGATTGTCTGGAACGACAAGAAAGAAAAGACCTATACCTTCGAGGAGAAGACCTAGATGAATTGGAAAAACTTTAAAAGCAATCTGAATGAAGATAATCATGCTTGGGCCACTGTGCAAGATGTTGCTAAAAGGCACTCTGCAAAGAATGTGAAATACAAGGGTGGTAAAAGTATTAAACTTGATGCGTATAGTGCTTCTGCTTTAGTAGCAGTACATAAATCATTAAAGAAAAAGAAAAACCAAGATTCATTTATCAACACCATAAATTCTAGTCCTCAAGGATTAAAAAAGATGGTAGATTTTGCTTTTAAAATGGCAAATCAAGGGCCGAATGTAAAAACCAGACCACTTACAAATCCTATGGGAGAAGCAAAATCTGAACTACATGGTATAAAAAGTGACCCTGCATATAAAAAAGCAAAGACAGATAAACAACTCAAAAAAGCAATTCAACAATGGAACTTAAAAAATCCAAAAGAGTTGTGGGTTGGTGAATCAGTTGAACTGGATGAAGGGAAGCAACTGGAGTTACTGAAAAAATACGGCACTACCATCATGAAAATGTGGGATACAGACGGTGCATCTTCTGACGAAATTGCGAAAAAACTCAAACTCAATTCCAAGGACACTAAAACTCTTAAAGGTCTTATGGATGAATCCGTTGAACTGGATGAAGGTAAGAAAACATATAAGGTTCAATCTGGTATAGGAAAATCAAAACACACTGTCAGTTTTCACGATGGAAAGAAAAAACATAAAGACGGTAGCCCATTTTACGACATAAAAATCTTCAAAAATCAAACAGATTTAAAAACATTCACAACAAATTTAGTAAAAAAAGGATACAGAACTGAATCCGTTGAACTGGGTGAAGCAAGTCAACGATTCGGTGGGGACACGAACATTCCTGCGGATAAGAAAACCAAAGGATATATTGAAAGTGGCAGAGCAAAGATTCTACTGAATGTGCAATCTTCTCTCCATCCTTCTGCTCGGTTTGTTGTGGCTAAAAACCCCAACGCAGGTAGCAACCAAGACAAAGTAATGATGTTTACCATCAGTGACCCAGACCGTAGTAGTCGCATTAAGATGTTTTCATTTCACGGTAGTCATGTTAGTCACCAAAAGGCAATGGACTTTGCAAAGAAACATAAACTCGTTGCAACAAAAGATGCAAAGGCAAATCCTCTCTATGCAAAGGAATCCGTTGAAGAAGGTGCGGCCACGCAAGCAGTTCTCAAGAAATTAAAGATGAGGAAGTTTGACCGAGATGAAAGAAAAACTAAAAAAGAAAAGAAGAAATCAATACGGAAATATCAAAAAATGGTTGGTATCCCAATAACCAGTTCCGTTGATGAAGCAAAGAAATACCCACACACAAAACGAGTAAAGGGTAAATTCACAGCAGTAGCACTCGAAGTAAATAAAGATTATCCTACTGGTAAATGGACAGGTAATATGCATTCTCTTGAAGATGATATGGGGATATGGAAAACTGCGGCGATGGCATTGCAGAGGAGAAACAAAAAATCTGGTAGTAAGATTAATGTTGCAATTGAAGATGACAAAGGTAAGGTAGTAAAGATATTCAAAGAATCCGTTGGAAAGACATGGAATGATTTTGTAGAAAATAAACTGTACCCTGAACCAAAAGACCCAAAGAAGAATCTAAAAAATATCGAAAACCCTCTAGCAGGTAAAGGGTATCCTTACAACGAATCTGTTATTGAAGAAGAACCACAAAGTGGGACTTTTAAAGGGAGAGCAGTAAACAAAGCAAATTCCGAGTTTAAAAAAGCGAAAGCAGAACTTGATGTTAAGATTGCTGATATACAGGGGAAATTGGATTCAATCGATAACAAAAGGGAAGCAGGGAGAAAAGTAAGCAGTCTTGAAGCAAAACTGGCGGCCGTGCGGAAGAGAAAGAAAGCCGCACAGGAAAAAATAGCACAAGCAACCGAAAGAATAAAGCAATCAAAAGCAAGACTTGCCCAGTTGCGTGGTGAAACAAACGAAGAAGCACCCGCAAATTCAGCAGGTGACGGTTCATCAATAGCAGGGTTGGATGACGAACCACCTGTAAGAAAGAAAAAGAAAAAACTAGATGCTAGGACTAGAGAGTTTAAAGAAAAAACAAAATCCTTGGCAAATGCTAGAACGAAGAGAGAAAGAATTAAATTAGAAAAGAAGTATGGATTTAAATTAAGCGGGGGATATTAAATGAAAACAATAATATTGTTAGTAGTTAGTTTAATGTGTGTGAGTGTGTATGCAGATTCGGAGATTAAAAATGAAAAAGACAATAACAACAATAATGTTCGCAATGTTGATGACAACAATCGGATGCGAGATGCTTCAAGAGGTAAGCAACGAGAGTCCGGCGAATACATCAAGCACAGTCGTGGATTCCGTAAGGGAGCAGAGAGAACAGACAGACGAAATCACAAACGCATCAGAGGTGATTGGAAACGACTTGGAGAAGATAGACGAACACGCAGAGTCGATACTAAACGACATCGCACTAGTTCCAGAAAACAAAAACTACAACATCGACCCGACTCTAGAGAGTATCGAGGATTCAGCAGAGGCAATCAAGGAAACTGTGGACGATGCACAAAAGGAACAGGTAAGGATAGACGAGTCACTCGAAGATTTGGAGCAAGCAAACAACAGAGTGGCCGCCGCAGTTGGACAGATAGAACAACTCGAAGACCTAGTGAAAGAGTACGAACAATCCGACCGAGAGGTTAGGAAAGAGGCACTCGAAAATCTTTATAATTCTATAACACTATTCTTTGTAATAGGGTTTGCAATGATTATTGGTGGAGCATTTGTAATGTTCTGGGTTTCTAAGAAACTTGGTGCAACACTATTGGGAATAGGATTCTTGACTGTAGGGTTTGCATCAGCATCACAATTTTACATGGAAGAAATTGCACAAGTAGGACTATATGTTCTAATCGGTGGATTCTTATTAACTGCTGTTATCGTTGGGTACATGCTACTTAATGGTAAGAACACAGAGAAGGCAACATTAGAGATTGTTCAACTTGTCGAAGCAATGAAGGAACGACTATCCGATGAGGAACGAAAAGAAATCTTCGGTCAAGATGGTGTTGCTTCAAGATTGACAAGTCCAATAACCAAAAATCTTATTTCTAGGATAAAGATTAAGAACGGTTGGCATAAATATTAAGTGTTGGTGTAAGAATCTATAATCTTTTGATGAAGATACTTACATATAAAATATGAATCAATAATATCTGAAACTGGATTTGATACCTTTGTTTTATCTGGTGTAATTTTCCATCTCAAATCAATTCCTGTCTCTTGCATAAATGATTGATGCATTTGGTCTTTGTCTGAATTGCCTTTACCTGTTGCAAATTTCTTCACTGATGTCGGTGGAACTATCTCTAACGGAATTCCTGCATTATAAATTTTATATTTAAGAACTCCAGTGTTTTCTGCAATATGAAATACTTTACCCTTCGAACCCATAGAGTAACCTTCTATGGCAATTTGGTCACATCCATTAAGATGTTCCATTGACCAATCTGCTATAGATTTATATCTTTGAAAATCTTGATTCCAATCTTGAAACCTTTCACCGTAAATATTTTTTAAAAAGAAGGTTGCATATTTCTTGGTGTCTGTTAAGAAATGGAAAGTACATTTTGCAAACGAAAATGATTTATCCTCTGTGTCGTTGAATACACAGATACATGGACTTCTTAAACTATAATCTATTCCTGCAATTACCATAATTATAAAACCTTTCTATAGTATATATGTTATACATAATGAATAGAAAAAGCATTTGGGGCCACAAGTTCCCAAATGCTCGTTCTTTTTTTTGACGATTCTAAGGTAGCGAAGTTCCAAGTCCTATCCCTAGTGCAATGAATGGAGTAACGACTCCTACACTGTATCAGTCAAATATAAAAAACACCGATTCCCATAAAGGGTTTCGGTGTTTTGCTTTGTACGAAATGTTTATTATCTTTCACTATATTATGTATAATTTCAATCAATTGAAACCATCCTTTTTCTTATAAAATATTTAAGATTTGTCGTCCGAGCCACAACCCAATAATAAAACCACCAACAATAAAAACGCCAGTTCCAATAAGGTCTGTTGCACTACCTTCCATCCTCAACAATCTTTTCAAGTTCTCCCATCTGTTCATGTAAGATACTCCCTTCTATCCAATCTAGATATTTTGCGATGTTTATTGCAGAACACTCTGTAACCAATTCTCTATTTTCAAACACACGCATCATAGTGAATGTGCTTATGACTCCCACGACATATTCCTTACCTTCAAATTTGGCGAATACTCCACCACCAGAATCTCCGAACCATACACTCGCACCGTGTGGTATAAATTTAATTTTATTCGGTTCTTCTACTAGTGTGCCAAAGTAGGTAAATACCCACCTTTTACTATACTTCTTATATCCCTTTGCATATCCTACTGTGGTAATATTCTGATATCTGTGCATCCACTCTACGCATCCAATTGTTGCAGGTTCGTATTGGCTTTCGCATTCAAGGAATACTAAACCAATGTCGTTACTCACAGAGAAGGATGTGGTGCTGTAACTAGGGTGTAAGATTGTGTCTTTCACCATAATTTCTTCTTCACCTATGATAATTGAGAAGACATCATCGTCATCTAGACAATGGGCAGCCGTTAGAGCAACATCCTTCTCTATGAGAATTGCAGAACCTACCATAGAGCCATCTTTTCTATGCAAACTACACACAGATGGATATGGGTCGTTTTCTTCAGTTGTTGGGGTGAACCACCTGTCAAGAGGGTTTGAAACCTTCGGTGGTGTAACATCGATAACAATATCGGTTGTGATTTGAGGGGGTAGGGATGACGCCTGAGGTGCTTGACACCCTGTAATTAATAACAAAGATGCTGAGAGATACCTAATTAAGTTGTTCATACTCCTACTATAACTATTTATGGAATTTGTGAACCTAAAAATGACTTTTTTTTAAAAAAATACAAAAAAACCCCCTCCGAAGAGGGGGCTTTTCAAATCAGGACATTCCTGAAATATTAAAATTTAACTTGCAACTGGGTACGAATAAGGTATTCACCTTTTTCTGCGTTGGAATCCCAACCAGTCGTACCTAAGTTCCAACCACCATCAATGGCGTTGAGTGACTTACCGAAATCAGTAGTCCACTTAACATTATCATTGACTGCATAGTTGACACCAACCGTTACAATGCTAAGATTGGTTTCGACACCTTCAAGATGTCCTTGTTCGTATTGAACAAAACCTTGCATAGCATCGGTGCATTGATATGAGGTAGTCCATACTGTTCCCCAATCGTCACCGTTTACATCGTCCATTGTTGCAACATAAGCACCAGTGAAATCAAATCCACCTGCACTGAATGTAGCATCAGCAGTCCATGTATTGTAATCAGAAGTAACAAGGTCGTTGTGTGAAACAGCAACACCCATGTTTATCCAATCAGCAGGACTAAAGTCTAAACGACCAGTAAGTGCATAACCATTCTGAATTCCTGCACCATTTGCAGTATTGAATCCATCAGTGTATGCAACTCTCACACCACCAAGACGAGTACGATATCCGTACTGAACACCTTGACTTCGGCCTTGACCGAATTGGTTTGAGATAACCGAACGCTCTGTTCCAAGAGTGTCTGCACTAGATGTTAGAACTTCCTTCATAAAAGGACTTTTAAACTGACCGACACGGAATCCGTTTCCATCAGCATATGCATCCATTAATGTGAAGTTACCACCATCTGTCCATTGACCACCTATTTTGTATGACCAATCATAAACATCACCAGAGATGTCAAGACGAGTTCGTGGAACATTAAATCCATGAGTGTTGTCAACACCTTCTGTTGCGTTTTGGTTATAAGTCCAACGAGTTTGAACCCAACCATGAACATTTACGGTAACGGCCGAACCATCACCGAGCATACTTGCACGATTATCTGCGTCAGCAAGAACATCGTGAACCAAACTACGAATTTCATCTGAACGAGTATCATTCAACCAATTTGAATCGGATGAACTTAGTTCTGAAATTCTTGCTTCTGCGGCTTCAAGTCGTACTTGAAGTTCTGCATTCGTATCAGCACCCGCAACACCACAAGCAGTTCCTGCAAGTAATGAAGCAATGCCAAACTTTGTAATTTTTGAGATATTCATAGGTTATCTCCTTTTTTAAAGTTCAAGACGATTAAACGCCTTGAATCAATTCCCAAAGTTCACGAACTGCACCACCAACCCAAGTAACACCGTTCCATGCAAATGGAAGAAGTGCTAATGTGATTAGCATACTACGGCATACGCCGACTTTACCTAACGCTTTTGTCACGACATCGTTTCCGCAACTTGTTGAGCAATTGCTCTTTGAATCAGCCATTTTGTTTCTCCTTTTAAAAGAATTAGTCCTCTGGCAAAAGAGGGTGGTGCAGTATGCACCGTGAAGTCAACTCCGACTTCGTTTGTTTTTGTCACTTATATAGTGACTTCACCGATTCCATCGATGAACTAACCCCCTATTATACTTTATAAATGAAGGGTGTCAATATATTTTTAATTATTTTTCAAGATGTAGTTAAATCAACGATTTCGCATGCGCCACCACTACATGCATATGTCTGCGAACCTGAAGTATTATCCTCTTTTTCATAATCTCCCAATTCTCCCCAATTAACATCTTTTGGCATTTGTTTCAAAAGTTCTTTATATTCTTCTTTTGTGCAATCTTGATATGGTGCTTGTCTGTAAACATGGTCACTATACGGAAGGAAAGAAACGCCACTCACCTCATCAAAATGCTTATATACCCATGCACCAACTTCCATCCATTCATATTCTTTTACAGAAATAGTCACAGATGGTTTATGTTCACACCAATATCTTTGATATAATAGCCAATGTTCTAACTGTTCAATGGCGGTTTTATCATCACGGAAGATAGAAGTCTTTGGTGATTCCATAGGGAAAGAAAATACCATTGTGTGTTCTGGTTTTGTTACATCGGGTTCACAGGGAAACCCCTTATCCTTCATGAATTGGCACAAAGGGTCTTTAATGTCTGCACGAACTGTACGGATATAATAATCTGAGTGTCTTGCATGAATACCAGACGAAGCATCTACCAGTTGTGAAACTGTACCACTTGGTTTTACACAAGTAATTGCGGCCGATTCGTTGATTTTAAATTTCTTTGCCCAGACTTTGTTGGTATCGATTGCAACCTTACGCAATTCTTCTAATACTTCAATTAATTTATCTCCGCCTTTATTGCCATTTGTTAAATCATTATCCATAATTCCTGTAAGTGATACACCAAGCAATCTTTCTTCTTCGCAATTCTTCTTCCATTCACTTGAAAGATATCTAAAGTTTGTTAGAGTAGATTGCCATGTTCCAAGAACAGTGGCAAGTTTAACTTTCTCTTTTAGAGTTTCAAGTGTATCCCCTTTACGGATTACGACTTCAGATAAGTTACAGAATTCTCTATCACGAAGTATAATTTCCGAACAAGGATTGACACCAAAGTCATAGTTTGGGTCTCTCCTATCTCCAAGTTTCTCAACCGTTTTCTGTGCGGCCTCTCTATTAAAGATTCCCCGTTCTCCAGATTTAGATTTATAAAGAGAAACCCATTCTTCCATAAATGTACCAATCTCTGGTTTGCATTTATATGCAACAGAGTTATTTGATAATGCTCTCTGTCCATTTTCATACCACCATTGACCTGTCTTTGCACTACGCATTCGTTCATCTGTAAGTGAAGACAAACTAATAAGTGCAGACCTTCTGACACCACCCACTACTACAATCTCTGCAATCTTACAAATAACATCATGACATTCAATAGAATTTAGTTTTCTTCCTGATGCTTTCTTGTAAGTGTTTATTGTAAAATTAAACAAATCATCAAGTGGGTCAGGACCAGATGCTCGTCCACCAAAAGTTTTTAATCGTTCTCCTGCGGGCCGAATCTTTGACAAATCCCATTGTGGAACTTGACCACCAATAAGAAGTGATGTTAACTCTTTGTATGCTTTTGCCCAACCAAGTTTAGAATCCTGAACAACAATGGTAGTATCAGAATCTTCAAAGTCTTCTGCAATGGTTGGAAGTTTTGTAATGAAACCTCTCTCCACACTAAACCCCATACCAGTACCACACATCAAAACATAAAGAATCTCGTCAAAAGAACGGACTCTTCCTGCACTTGTATATGCACAATTGTATCCTGAAACATTATCTCTCTTGAGTGCTTCACCCGCAGTCATTAGAGAACGCATAGACGGCATAATCTCTTGGTTGAGAATTGCATCTTCAAGTTGCTTTCGGTCATTCTTTGTTACTTTATAATTGTTGTTGTCTTGCAAATGCTCTTCAAAAAAATCAAAATATCTTGCAATAGTTTCGTCCCAAGTTTCTCTTCGTCCTTCCTCTTCTAACCATCTAGAGTAACGACTAAGGTGTATAAAATTTTGATATTCTGTTGGTAAAGTCATTCACTTCTCCTCATTCTTAATATTGATTGACGATATATCTATGTCATTTATTAATTGTTTCCAAGAAACTGGAAACAAAGGTTCAATTATTTTACTTATTGCTTCTGCATATTGACGAATTTCCCATTGTGCATGCTCATCTATTCTTTGTTTATAGAATCTTGCATATGCGGCCAATGAACCTGTCCAATACCATTCCGTATACATTCCTTGTGGTAGGCAGAATCTTGCTTGTTCTGGTGCAACACCATGTACAATTAATTCTTCATATAATTTTATTGATTCTTTCATGTGGTGTTCGTAATCACGATACAAAGGGAATGTCGCAAATCCACCAGAAGTTTCTCCACCACCCTCATAACATTCCAACAATTCACCACTTCCCTGTTTCATAGATTTGTCTGGTCTTCTTCTCCACTTTGGATGGTAGAACTCTGGTTCAAAATCTACATATCGTCTACTGATTTCATTCTCCACAAATCCCTGCTTGTGCTTAAAGAATTGTGTGCGAATTGAAATAGGTGCTTTGATTCGTAAAGTAATTTGTGGGTGTGCAAACGGTGTCCAGTGATTATGGTCTGCAAGATACTTGATTAGTTTCTCGTCCTTCTTATCAAGTTCATCTTTGTGTGTTGCGAAAGAAACTCTTGCGGCATTTGCCACAGTTAAGTCCGAACCCATATGGTCTACAACTTCAACATGTCCGTGGTCTAATAGATTAATCATAGGTATACTCACTTACAGGTATCGTATGGCGTGTGGACATCAACTTCAAATTCAATTGCTTTATAATAATTTTCATTATTGAGAATCATATCATCCATCAACTTTTCAAATGTATATTCTGGCTCCCATCCTAATTCCTCACGAATTTTAGATGAATCTCCTTTTAAGTCGTGTAGTTCTTCTGGTCGAAGATATTTCTCATCCATCACAACATAATCTTTATAATTCAATTTCAATTTATTAAAAACATATTCACAACAATCACGAACACTATGAGAAATTCCAGTGGAACAAACATAATCATCTGATTCGTCTTGTTGTAACATCAACCACATTGCTTCGACATAATCTTTTGCATGACCCCAATCTCTTCGTGCTTCCAAGTTACCCAAACGAAGTTCTGTTGCTTCCCCTGATGCGATTGCAATTGCACCCTGTACAATTTTACTTGTCACAAAGTTAGAACCTCTTCTTGGAGATTCGTGGTTGAATAGAATTCCATTTGATATAAACATATCATATGAATGTCTGTAATTTCTAGCAATATTATATCCATAAACTTTTGCACAACCATAAGGACTCACTGGTCTCATAGGTGTTGATTCTCTTTGGAATCCGTCCGAGTCAATACAATTACCAAACATTTCAGAAGAACTTGCTTGATAAATTTTAGTGTCTGGGCATATCAATCTACATGCTTCAAGAACATTTAACACACCGACTGCATCTGCTTGTGCTGTATATACTGGAACATCAAAACTGATTCTTACATGAGACTGTGCGGCCAAGTTATATACTTCATCGGGATTAACCTTTTGTAATACATTAATTAAAGATGACAAATCTGTTAAGTCACCATAATATAAATGCAACTTACCAAACACCTCGTCAAGTCTTGCTGTTTGGTTTTCTGCAACAGAATTTCTTTTAAGAAGTCCGTGTACCTCATAACCCTTTTCCAAAAGAAACTCTGCAAGATAAGAACCATCTTGTCCGTTAATGCCTGTGATTAATGCTTTTTTCATAATATATGAACTCCGTATTCTGATAAGAACCAATTAATAGTTTTACTTAGTCCTTCTTGTATTGGTGTAAATGGAAACTTTGGTAGACATCTATGTAGTATACTATTGTCTGATGGTTTTTTGAGTTGTCCGTCTGGTTTTGTATGGTCGTAAATGATAGTTCCGTGTCCGTTCATCTTGAACATAATTGTTTGTGCAAGAATTGACATATTAATTTCTTCATCGGGTGAAATTATAAACGGTTCTGGTTCATTATAATTATGAAGCACCCATGTAGCAATAGTTGCAACATCATCAACATAAACGAACTCACGGTATGCTTTACCTGTTCCCCAAACTTCAAAATCTGTACCATCCTCTTTTGCTTCATAACATTTACGAATAAGTGCGGGGATAACATGACTGCTATTCAAATCAAAGTTATCATTTGGTCCATAAATGTTGCAGGGGATAACCGTTACGAAATTGCATCCATATTGTTCTCGGTATGCTCTACTTTGTACTTCCAACATTCTCTTTGCATACGCATACGCATAATTAGACGAATGTGGTTCTCCGTTATGAATTTGGTCTGGTGAAAGTGGATAGATTGCATCATCTGGAAATACACAGGTACTCATAAACGAAACTACTTTCTCCACACCACACACTCTAGATGCTTCAAGTAAATTTGTATTCATGATTATATTTTCATAAAAGAATTCACCAAGATGTTCCATGTTTGCTTTAATACCACCAACTTTGGCCGCACAATGAATAATATGTGTTATTTCATTTTCTTCAATGTAATCAATAATGGAATATAAGTCCATCAGGTCAAGTTCATCTCTTGTTGGTTTGAAGTGTGCGTGGATTGCAGAACCAACCAATCCACTTCCACCTGTTACCATAATTTTCATACTTTTCTCCATTGTCTAAATTTCAACTGTGCTTCTAAACCCTCTACTGTATTTTCATCAATAATCTTTTTCAGTTTTCGGGTAGATGTCCTATATGACATATCATTTAAATCTTTATCTCTCGTCTCACTGGGCCATATACAAACTTTATAACCAAGTTTTATAAGTTCTTCATTATAAGATGCAACCTGTGCATTTCTTGGTTCGTTGTCCATAATAAATACCAACTCACTATTTATAAGTCTTGACGGAATAGATTTATAAGAAGAAGCACCAACCATTGCAACACAATTTTCAAGAAAGAAACTGTCTATTGGTCCTTCTACAACATAAACTTTTTTCTTGGGATTGATTCTCCATAGTCCATACCATAAAGAATCTATAGACTTATCACCTTTAATTGTAATGTACCGTAAAGTTTCTCTCGCCTTTGCTTCACCTGCCATAGTAAGAACTCTACCTTGGGCGCCAACTACATCACCATGACTATTAAAGAAAGGAATTACCAATCTCTCTTCTTTTCCGAAAAGTGTGTTGCTGTCATCCAACTCATTTGCAAATGATGTGAAATCATCCGTATAATACAACAACTTGAAATGTTGTTTTGGTATAATTCTCATGTTCGCAAACTTTACAGCATGATGGTCATTTGGCAAATCATTGAGACAGACCAACTTGTCGAGCAGTTTATCTTTTCTTTTGAATTTTGGTTTTTCTTTAAATTTAAACAAATCATCACTCCCCAATTTATCTTCTCTTTTATCCTGAAATTGTTCCAAAGAATATTCTTTACATAAGGAAGGAGAAACTTCCTTTAAGAAATTATATATATTCATTCCTGCACCACAATTATGACATTTATAAAAATAAGAATTATCTTTGCAATAAAAATACCCCCTACACTTGACCTTATTCTTTTGCGAATCTCCGCATATTGGACACCTGCAATTTGCTAAGTCTTCCTTCTTCCATTTAAAATTAATAAGTGTAGAAGATATCATGTTAATAAATTTTTTATCGATATACGAAGACATCAAATGCTCCAGTCTGAAAATCTTTCTTTATCGGGAACTTTGAATTTTTCATCATAATTCTTACCATCAAACCCAGTTCCCAATTCTTCATTATCAGATTTTATAACATTTACTAAATTTTGTTCTGTGTTTTCAACATCACTTAATTTCATCTTTGCACGATTTATTCCGAGTATAAATTTTCTATTTACCACAGTGTCATTATACCTGTTCTTCAATTGCTTAACTACTATTTGATTATTCTCATCCAACTCTTCTGTAGACATTAATGCAATCATAAAATCTGCTGTAGCAGGAAGTCCAAAAGATTCCGATGTATCTTCAAGACCTACATCAGTGCTAGAGAATCCTGCTCTGTTCAACTGGGTTGCACTAAAAACAGGAACATTTTTTTCAACTGCTAACCCACGAAGTTCTTCTGCAATTGCCTTGATATAAAGATAAGAATTTACATTGCTACCTTGCTTTAATCTGGCTGAAGCACATATATTTAAATAATCAACAAATATAATATCTGGTTTAAATTGTTTCTTTATTTTTAATTCATCTAACAAAATTCTAAAATGGTTTGTGCTTGCGGATGCTGTAGGATATTCTTTTATTATAAGTTTACCACTTGTCCCTTTAGTAACAGAATTTAATTTCTTTTCATATGCATCATAAGGCAAATCTGAAAGACTATCTAGTGTAATGTCTAAAAGGTTTGCATCAATTCTCTCTGCAATTCTTTCTTCTGCCATTTCACAAGTAATGTACAACACATTTAAATTTTGCATCAAACAATTTGCGGCGTGGTGACACATGAACAAAGATTTACCAACCCCTGTTCCCGCCATAACAATATTAAGAGTCTTTGCAGGTGTACCACCATTTGTAATTTTATTCATATAATCCAAGTCAAAGGGAACTCTTGTTTCTACCTGATGATAAAATTCATATCTAGAATCTGAATCTTCAACATAATCGTGTCCGATATGAGAATCGAATGATACTGCAAGAGCATCGGAAAGAATATTTGGAATAGCATTTTCCGTGTAAGTTTTTGATTTACCATCTATGATATGAATGGATTCCATAATAGCATTGTATACTGCTTTGTCTTTACAGAACTTTTCCGTCTCATCAATCAACCACTCTTTATCTTGTTTCTCATCTTTTAAACACTCTAATATTTTTATAGCATCCTCGTGTTCTTTTTCGGAGAATAATTTATTTTTATCCAATGATATTTTTATGGCATTCATAGTTGGTAAATTGCTGTATTTGAGAACGAAGTTTTTTATTTCTTTAAAAACTTCTCGTTCCACTTTATCATGAAAATATTCTTCTTGGATAAACGGAACTACCCTGCGAGAATACTCATCATTAAATATCAAATTTTGTAATATCACATTTTCAACTGTCATCTGTTTTTGAATCGTCCCTAATTATATTAACAAGAATATCTCCCATAACAACTTCCAACTCTTCACTTGGTTTTATGTTATTTGGATTTTCAATTACTTCATAGTCAAAAGATAATTTAAGTTCTTCTGACTGCTCATCAAAGGCGACCTTTCCATACATCCAAGACATACCTTCATATTCACCTTCGTTAATCCTTATTCCTGTAGAAGATTCTCCAATGTCAATAAACTCATACTTCACCATCTTTGTCTTCCATGTCGTAAGTCTCATCTACAACTGTAGACCCATATTTAAATTCTTTTGCAACTGCTAATTCAAGTTCTTTCATAACGGATTCAGTAAAATATTTTTCTGGTTCATTGTTGATTGACTTTTCAAATGCAGTCTTTCCATTTGGCAATTCAATACGAGTAGAAACTTTCTTGAAGATATCATACTTAACTGCAATTGGAACAAGACCATAATAAGGATTCAAACCAGTATCATAATTCAACTGAACTTCTACTTCCTTATTTTCCTTCGTCAATCTACCTTTGTATAATTTACATTTAATAATACCACCGACAATATCTGTTCCGTCTTTGTCTTTCTTCTTTGAAAGATATACAATAGTGGATGCGGCATACTTCAAACCAGAACCACCACCCATCTCTTTCATTGGAACATATGCACCAATAATACTATAGGTGTGGTTTGTCATAATCAAAGGGATACCTGCTTTACCAAGTTTCAATGTAAGAACACGGAATGTTGCTTTAATAACTTGGGCCCGTGTCATATCTCTTGTAGATTTGCCTTCTGCGGTATCTGTCATTTCCTTTTCGGTGGAAAGCATTCCAAGTGAATCTAAAACAACTAAAACGGGTTTGGTGTCTTTGGTTTCAATATATTTGTCTACGATTGAAATTGCTTGATGTCGAAATGATTCAACAGTTGCAACAGGAAATACTGCAACTCTGCTTGCATCCATCCCTCTTTCAGTAATCATATCAGAAGTTATTGCTTGCTCTGTGTCAAAATATAAAACGACACCCTCTGGATTATCATCAAGAAATTTCTTACACATCCCTAATGCAAAGAAACTCTTTCCTGTTGCAGATTCGCCTGCAAGTGCAATTATTTTATTGTTGGGAATACCGCCATATAATGAACCAGATAGCAAAGCATTGAAAGCATGTGAACCAGTATCAATAAATCCTGTTACATCACTTCCGTCAATTCCTTCACTGGCAACTCCTGCATATTCATTACCAGAATTTTTTATAATGTCTTTTAGAAAATTACTCATTTAGTTTTCTTTGCTTTCTTTTTCTTTGGACTCTTACCAGACTTCCACGCCTCGTTTACTTCTGGTGTAGATTTATCATCTGCTTTAAATGTTCCATCTCCCTCTCTGGCTCTTCTTGAAACTCCTAGCATTAAATCTAAACTATTAAATGCTCGTTCAATCGTATCTTCGATGTATGTTCTTGTTGTCATAATAACTCCTTTATTTCTTTTATAGTATACTCTAACTCTTTACATTTATCAACAATATTTTCATAACTTTCTAAATTACAATTCTTATCTGATTGACATTGTTTTAACAATGATTTCGATTCTTTTTGAACTGATTCCAATACAGATATAATTAATTTTATAGATTTTCTGGATAGGTCTTTCATTGTCAATATCCTCTTCTTTTTATAAATTTCTCTCTTCTCTTTTTAGCATTCTCATCCCGAATCAATTCTCTTTTCTCTTTTATCTTCCTGAATTTTTCGGGTATTTGAGGTTCTAGGCCATTATATCTGTTACCTTCCCACCAACCTTCCACAACTTTGGTTGCCATTTTCTTTCCGATATTTCTTTTCTCCATAACCTTTTTTACCTGAGAATTAAATTTCTTTCTGTTTTCTGGTGACCATTCACTTTTTGGTTTGCTCTTCTTTTTCCCGTTGACCTTTTCGTTTTCTTTTTCCCACTTACGAGGGGACCAATATTCACTCATGCAAGACACTCCATTCCCATTAATGGTCTTGGTTCGTCTCTAAATAAAATTCCTGCAACTATATCTCTGTCGCCAGAAAAGTCCTTGAACCCCACATTTATAAAACGAGCAACTATTGCTACATTCCCTTGAACATAACCAAGTTCATTATCCAACCTATCCAAACTTGGACATAAACACCATCTCCAATCTCCTTTATCTTTGATGTGTTTATATGACATATCTAATTCTATTCCAGATATTGGGCACTTTTGATTTTGTTCTTGAAATAGATTTTTTAAATATGAAACATCGATATCCATTGTTTCAAGTCTATCCATAAAATACTTATATCGTTCTTGTGCTAATATGGGGTCTGTAGAACCAGTTTGACTTCCTTTTGCTCTTGCTTTTTCATTTGCAATTGCACTATCTACTAACATTTGAAATGTACATTTCATACAAACAATCCTTCCAATGTTGAAACTTCTTCCCAATTCCAACCAATCTTTTCTAAAATAGTTTTCAACGGATTCAAGAATGCCTTTTCAAATTGATGGTCGTAATCAATAAAACTTTCTAACTCAAACTCTTTCGGTAATTCATTTGGAAATGCAATCACTTGGTCTTGTCCTGCAACACCACCAACAGGATTTGGTGATTTTAGATGTACGAACTTAATCTTATCTCCATTAATAATTTTTCGGTACTTCTTACCTATATCGAATTTATCAACATAGTGATTATAAATTAAACTTCCTTTAACTGCAATCGGTGTGGACTTTTTATAAATGCTTCCCCTAGACGAATATTTGTCCAAACCCTTTACACCACGAGGAAATGCAATCTCTTCCACAGAAAAAGTTTCAAACTTATCTCTGAAGTCATCAATAAATTTAATGACGGTATCTTCGTCTGTTGTAAGAATAAGGTTGATTGCTTCCTTCAAAGAATCTCTTACAACTTGTGGTGTAGAACTTCGTGTAGTTTCAATTCCCATAATCTTTTGCTTCGGTGGGTCATAACGAACACCTTCCGAATCAAACACACGCATCATATATCTTTTCTTAGCAGTCCATACTGCTTTGTCTGCTATGACTTCTCGTTCCATCGATATAACTTCAGGACACATCGCACCCATAGTCTCCGACAACTCCGCATACTGTTTTTCAATGAATGGTAAAATTATTTCTTCGGATGCTTTGTGGAGGAATTCCACCATCTCCTGCTTCGTGTTGGTGGAAGGACATACTTTGTCCACAAGATTACCACAACGCAAATACACACTATCTGTATCACTAGCGACAACATAATCATAATCTCCTGTCTTAAATGTTTTGTTTAAAAATTCGTTGAGTTTATCTGCAATGAATTGAATAATTAACTGACCACTCAGAGTGATTGCTTCTGCCAAATCAATGTCGTAATATCGTCCATACTCATTTCCCAACGCACCATAACAACTATTCAATTGAATCTTGCGAACCAATTGGAAGTTATGATACTTGGTAATTTCTTTGTCGAGTTTGTTTGCGACACCACCCTTTGCAAGAGTTGGCATTGCCATCGTACCAACATCCTGTCGGTGCTTCTGTGCTTCAATCATTTTCTTCTTGTACATCTTTCGTTCGTTGTACAACTTCTCCATGATTGCAGGGAGAAACCCTTGATGTTCTTTTGAGTATGTCGTTCCATTTGCGGCAACACACAAACCTTTATCAGTGGATTTTTTTATCATCTCCATCGCAATGTCGTTGTTGTTAAGTATAGAATCAACCCCAAACATTTTTCTGAATCCGTCATCTGTCTTTGTTTCGGGAGATAGATTCAACCAACGAATAATAGAAGGATACAAACTTGCAAGGTCAAACGAAACAACCCAATCGTGCATACCGACAATTGGTTCTTTCACATACGCACCGGCGTATTGTGAGGTTTTCTTTCCTTCCCTTTTAGGAGGAATAGCAATTTTATGTTCGTGTAAAAAGTGATATATGATTGAGTCCCAAGTTCTCAACTGTCCAAACACATCCATATAGTTTCCAAGTTTTGCGGAGTATGCAAGAGTGATTGCCAATTCAAGCAACTTCATCTTGTCCTCTAACTTCATTACCAACCTTGTATCAAGAACATTGTATTCCATAAATTTCTGGAAATCATTTTTATAAAAATCAGACATAGAATCATATTCGGAATAGTCTAATTTCTTCTCACCAAGTTCTACTTGTGCTATATGATTCAACGCATAAGATGCTTGATTTACATATGTGAATGTTTTATACAATTCAAAATAATCAAGTGTTGCAATTCCGATTAATTCATAAACCTGATTTTCTCTATTAAATTTTTCTACTTTCCTATCTTTAAGTTCTTTCCAAGGAGACATCCTTCGTGCTTCTTTGTTTCCAAACAAAACTTTAATTCTATTGATAAGATATGGAATATCAAAAAATCTAACATTCCAACCAGTTACAATATCTGGAGATTCTTGTTCCCATAAATCCAGAAATGCTTTTAATAAATCTTCTTCGTGTGTAAATTGTTCCTGATAATGAACATCATTCGCACTCAAATTGAATACACCCAATCCCAAGACATACATTTTACCATTGAAATCTACGGAGATTGCATTGACTCGTTCCTGTGCATCTTCTATATCGGGGAATCCATGTTCGGATTCACATTCAATATCAATATTTGCAACAACAATTTTAGATATATCGTAGTCTATTTCATTTTCAAAATTTTCAGCAACATATTGACAAACATAATCAGTGTTTCCATAAATATCAAACCCACTAACATTTTTATATGTGTTTAAAAATTCACGAGTATCTGGAATGTTGCCGGGTTTAATAGGTTCAACATAATAACCATCAAGAGTCATCCATTCTGTCTTTGACTTGGTTGGAATAAAAAGTGTAGGGTTAAATTCTTCTTTTCGTGATACACGATTTCCGTTTTCATCGATACCACGATAGAGAATGTTCTTCCCTCTCATGCTAATATTTGTATAAAATTCACTCATTCCATAACTCCAAAAAGATTTGCACAAGAATCAACAATCCTGTCTTCAGATAGTTTAACATATTCTGGATTTAATTCAATACCAATATATTTTTTTCCGTTCTTTAATGCAACAACTCCTGTCGTGCCACTACCAGAGAATGGGTCAAGAACCGTTCCTCCATCTGGACATCCTGCAAGAATACAGGGTTCAATTAGTTTTGGTGGATATACCGCAACATGAGAACCCTTATAGTGTGCTGTTGGGACTATCCAAACATCTCGTTTATTTTTTCCCTTGAGTTTTGATGCATCAAATTTTCTTCCACTGTATGTTGAATTTGTAGTTTTGTCTGGCTGTGATGTGTGTTTTAGTCCACCAAATCCAGATACCCCTTCATCTTTTCTATTTGGGTCTAGCAGTGGTTCATATATCGCCTCATTGTCATAATAATATTTTTGACTTTTTGAAAGTAGAAAAATATATTCATGTGATGATGTTGGTCTATCTTTTACGGGAGATGGCATACAATTATTTTTATGCCATATAATATCAGAACGCAAATACCAACCATCTTCTTGTAGTGCAAACGCAACACGCCAAGGAACACCCACCATATCTTTTGGTTTTAGTTTACCCTTATGTCTTTCCCCACAATACGAATCGCCAAGATTCAACCAAAGTGTTCCGTCACTACACAATACTCGTTTAACTTCTCGTAAGATATCAACAAGTTTATTAATATATTCTTCTGGTGTGCTTTCTTGTCCAAGTTGGCCTGAGTGGTCATAATTTCTTAATGCCCAATATGGTGGAGATGTTACGCAACAGTGAACGGATTCTTCATCCATTGTTTTCAAAACTTCTAACGCATCTCCTGTTTTGATTTCGTAATTCATTCGTTTATACCTCACTCATAGTAGCCATCAGTTTACATGACGAGAAACCTCCCCTGTCTCAAAGTCTTCAAGAGTGACTACTACGGTGAGGGGTTTCATATTATTATTATATCACATATATGATATAAGTCAATCATTTTTTGTGGATACAAATCCATCAAACAGTATACAATAATTCACTATATCCAAAATGGCATCGTGATAACTTTCATTATCTACTTTGAGTTGGCCCGCATTTGCGAAAGTGGATAGGCGGGAAAGTTTGTCGCAGAGTCGAACCAAGAATCCTTGTTCTGTGGAACAGATTCCCATATCTTCTGACCGAGTAAAATTAGCAAATGGCGAATCGCCACCTTTACCTGCGTAGTCGTGGTTTTTCTTTACCATAATTTCCAATGCTTCTTCGCAAATGCTCTTGTGGTGTTCAAATAATTCTTTTCTATTCACTTAATTTTCCTTGCTTCATAAATATGTTTTCTTCCACGCCACGCAGTATTAAAATCGTCTGCATCTTTGGTTGCCTCTCTCCTCAATTCGTATCTTGCTTTCCTTCCACCACCTGCTGTCATCCACTGTTTACTGGATGTTACCCAGATTCCCCAAGGTTTAGGTTTTCGTTTTGCCATTATTCTG
>TARA_R110001599_G_scaffold299537_3_pt1 | contig 26657 bp, 47 predicted proteins | sample TARA_R110001599 | Tara Oceans TARA_R110001599 (sample SAMEA4398360) | marine metagenome | biome: Polar Biome; feature: [MES] marine water layer (ENVO:01000295) within the mesopelagic zone...; material: water (ENVO:00002006), including particulate matter (ENVO:01000060) such...
CATGATCAATGAGTAAGGACAGATACAATGTTCCTCAGGATAAGAGAAGGGGATGCCTTTGCAAAGATGGTAACAGATATTCCAGAGAATGCTGCAAGGGTGATTATGTTAATCAAGGTATAGGTAGGATCACAAAGGATGAAACTGAGTAAGAATTTGACATTAGGTGAAGCTAGTAAGAGTGCTACTGCTATCAAGAATGGTATCAGTAACTCACCTAGTGGTGAACATCTATCTAATCTGATCCAGATAGCTACAAAGATATTCCAACCTGTGAGAGATCACTTTGGTGAGCCTATTCTGGTAACCTCTGGATATAGATCTCAAGCATTGAATAAGATCATAGGTGGTGCAGCAGGATCTCAGCATTGTAAAGGTGAGGCATTAGATCTTCAAGGAATGGGAGATATTAGCAATGCTATGATCTTTGAATATATCAGGGAAAACCTTCAGTTTGATCAAATGATATGGGAGTTTGGTACTGAAAATGAGCCAGATTGGGTTCATGTGAGTTTTACTAATAACAATCGTGGCCAGATCCTGAAGGCTTATAAAGCAGGAATCAAAACCAAATACAAAACAATGGCATGAATTTAGGAGATCTGAAAGTATATAGTTTAAACACATTGAGTTTGATGGTAAGTTTCTCCTCAGCAGAGGATGCATTGAAAATAATTTTATTAATGGCTACAATTGGATATACAATCCAGAAGTGGTATCTAATGAACAAGAAGGATGATAGAGAGGATATTTAAGAGTTGGAAGAGTAGTGTGGTAGGATTGATCCTATTTATATCTGGGATTGCATTAGTAGGATTTGAAAAAGCAACATTGACTGAGGCAGGTGCATTCTTTGGAATGGCATTTGTTTTATTCTTCACTAAAGAGAAAATTAATGGATGATTTCGGAGATGGGTTTGAGGACTTCATAGATGAACTGACAAACAAGGAGCAACCTGAGAGTTGCAACATTGACAACCCTGAAGATTGCGAAGCATGTGGAAGTTAATTAAGAGAGGAGCAGTTCTGATAGGGCTGCTTTTTTTGGCTCAGGGATGTGGTGCTAATTACTATCTGGATCGTGCTATTGCAAAAGATCCTAAGATCTTGGATTCAATAGTGCTTAAAGTTGATACTATCATCATAACACAGAAAGAAGAGATTAGAGACACTTTAATTCTTCAGAAGATAGATACTATCACTTTAGAGAGAAATGGCATTAGAATTGATCTGAGAAGGGTATATGATACTATTGAGGTAGATGTTCAATGTCCTAGTGATACTATAAGGATCTCCAAAGAGATCAAAGTACCTCAACTTATCTATCAGGATAAGAACTTTGATAGGAAGTATCTATATCTATTGATTATCTCAATTATTCTATATACCTTTGTACTTATTAAATTACTTAAGTAATTATATATACTATATATATTATATATATATTACTCTTACAGAGTAACTTACTATTATATTATATATATTATATACTCTCTTACAGAGAGAAATTATGACAAGAAGAGAAAAGAGTATAGCTATTGAAAGAAAAGAGATATTAGATGATTATTACAATCACTTCTTATCTCACTTTGGATTCTATGATGAGAAGAAGAATAACAATTCTCAGTATTGGAAATACTACAAACCAGATCAGACTATATGACAATGAGAGAAGCACAGACATTAGCAGTTAAATTAAATGACTCAGGATTATCTGCTTGGGCAGTTGAAGGATTTAGAGTTAACCTGATTGTGGATGGTGTGTTATTTGAAATCAATAAATCAAAAAATCAACCTAATGAGAGATCCTAATATAGATCGTTATCTACATCTGATGACTATGCTATTCCAGAACTTGGGTATTGAATCAACACCTGAGGAAAGGATATATGCTAAGGAAGAAGAGAGAAAGTATCTAGGTCGCATAGCTGAGATAGATGCTGAGTATGCTCAGAGATTAGGATATGACTGATCACATTAAGATAGAGATCAAGTTAGGCAAGATTCCAAGCCTTAACAAATTCTACTCCTCTCCTCATTGGACATTCAGATCTAAGGAGAAGACTAAATGGAAGCAGATCGTTACCGATCAGTTAGATTATGACTTTCAGTTTGAATACTGCATAATTACTGCTAAGGTGAATTACAGATATGATCTGGACAATTGTATCATGGCAATCAAGTTCACTCAGGATGCATTGGTAGATGCAGGACTTATAGCAGACGATAATAAGAAGTTCATCAAGGCGGTCAGGATAGAACCTGCTACCGATATTCCTAAGGATACATCAGTGATCCAGATAGAGGGAAAAATAATCAACAAACTTTTTTAACAATATCTTTGTTAATTCAAAATCTTTTCTTTTCTTTGAAGTCTAAAGAAAGAGAGATATGAATACAGAGAACATTTATCAGATCATTGATGATCTAGAAGGATTCGCAGACAAGATAGGAAGCGAATGGATGAAGGAGCGAGTAGCAATGCTAGAGGCTCAGTTAGCAGCATTAGAAATTAATCAATCAACTAAATAATCATGAAAACAGGAAAAGTTGTAAGTGTAGTTCCTCAGGGAGATTACCAATTAAAGGATGGGAAGACTTTGTATAAGTTCGCATTGACATTTGACAATGGAGATACAGGAGAGTATTCTTCAGTTAAGCCAGATCAAGATAAGTTTGTTGCAGGTCAGGAGACAGAGTATGAGTTGAATGCTACTCAGTATGGAAACAGAATCAAGCCTGTTTACAATCAGGGTGGTGGATTCTCTGGAGGAGGATATTCTTCAAACAATGTATCAGGAGGAAACTACTCATCAGGATCTGATGCTAAGCAGAAGATGATTGTCAAGCAATCCTCATTGAAAGCAGCAGTTGATCTGTTAAAGGATAAAGGAGCGAAGAGTACAGATGTACTTAAAGTTGCTGATCTGTTTGTCAATTGGGTAATGGAAGAAGATAAGAAAGAGGCATCATATGATACTCACTTTGCTTCTAGAGAGGAAAAGATAGAGGTAGCTAAAGCTATTGTCAATGGACAATCTGAGGATGATCTGCCCTTTTAAGTTAGATTATGTTAAGCAGGAGAGGGGTAGAAATATCCCTCTTTTTTTTCTCAGGATCTGAGATATTAAAAATCTTTGTTAAATTAGAGGGATGATACATAAGCACATAATACAATCAAATAAGACCATCCGATATCTTGAGAGAGCAAGAGAGGGTAAGATTTCAGAGGCATCAAGATTTGGAGCAACAGAGATAGATGACTACCTAAGATTTAAGAAAGGAAACTTTATAGTAGTTACAGGTCATGCGAATGTTGGAAAGACTCACACGATGACATACCTGCAATTGATGCACACCTTAGAGAACGGAACAAGGTGGTTGATATATTCTTCAGAGAATGAAGTTCAATCTCTCCAGAGAAAGCTAATAGAGTTTCTTGCAGGTAAGCCAATCAATCAGATAGATGAGCAGACCTTCTGGAGACATCACGCTTTTGTTGAGGGACATTGGGCATTCTTAGATAGTGAGTTGATAGTTGATGCATTTGAATTGCTAGAGATAGCAAAGGAAGTATATGATGCTTGGGAGTTTCAGGGAATGATGATAGATCCATATAATTCACTTACGATCAGGAAGTCAGATCTAAAAGGTATATCAACACATGAGTACCATTATGAGGTAACAAGTCACATTAGAAAGTTCTGCAAAGAATTTGGTGTAACTATGATCCTGAATACTCATCCTGCTACTCAGGCATTAAGACAAGTTCATAAGGGATCTCATGAGTATGCTAATCACACAATGCCTCCTATGGCTAGTGATGTTGAAGGCGGTGGTAAATTCGTGAATCGCAGTGATGAATTTTTTGTGATACATAGGTATACGCAGCATCAAAGAGATTGGGTGTTTACAGATATTCATGTGAGGAAGGTGAAGGAATTAGAATCTGGAGGAAGACCTACACCATTAGATCTACCGATCAGAATGGAAAGTACAGAAGGGAATTGTGGGTTTAAAATAAATGGATTAAATTTAGTAACTAAAGAAAAGCAAATAGATGGATCTCCATTTTGAAGGTAACAAGCTATACTATATGCAGAAGGAATCAGAGTTACATGTTGCTCTGGATCATCTAAGCAAGGAGTTGAGTGATCAAAAAGCGATGAATAAGGAGCAGATGTGGGAGGTGTTTCATATATGTGCTGATACGGCAGCAGTATATAGACATATCACAGATTACTTCACGACTCTAGATAAGGCTATCCTAGATGCTAGGATTAAAAACGGAAAGTTAAAGCAGGATCTGTATGAACTTCAAAGAGAGAACATTCAACTACAAAAAGCCCTAGAAGGGTATATGGATGACTTTTAAGAGAAAGATGTTAAATGGTCAAAGGTTTGAGATCAATGGGATGGAGTTTGTCTGTATTGAAACACACGCTTATTTACAGACCAGAGTAGATGATGAGGAGTCAGATATTGATGTAGGATCTAGTTATTACATAGTGAGAAACACATCAACAGGAAAATTACACAGGATACCATTTCAGAAAATAATAGATAAAGAGAAAGAGATTACATGGAAGACTTAAGCAAAGTATTGAAGGAGTATTATCAGGAGATAAGAATAATACCTAATAACACCAGACAGACTGATCAGGTATTTGCAAGATCTGCTATGATGGTGGCTATGAGGAAGTATATGACTCTGCATCAGATAGGCAGGATCTTTGGTAAGAATCACGCAACTATTCACCATGCGGTGAAGAATCACGAAAACAATTCTAGTTGGAGTGAGATGTATAGGTTCTACCATGCTAATGCAAAGCAGATGCTATTGGATTGCCCTATAAAAAGCATCCAGAGTGATAACAGACTTCAGGCTCAGTTCACTAGACAGAAGATGAGGATCGTTGAGTTGGAGTACGAAGTTCAGAAGTTAACAACGGAGTGTGGAGAATTAAGTGATAATTGCAGTATATTACGCAAACAGAACAAAACATATAGAGAACTAATAGATGCAGATTGAATTTAGTGCCCTAACAGGATTGATGTTTGGTGTCAATTATGCTTATTATGATCAGGAAGCAGATCAGAAAGGTCTGCATCTCGTTCAGGTAGGGATGGGATTAGTTATGATACAAATGTCATGGGAAACATAGAGAAGTTTTATAGAAAGAATTTCAAACGATTAACAGGATTCATTAAGGAATATACTGATGGATCTTATGAGATCGCATCTGACATAGTGCAGATGGTGTTTGTTAGGCTATTAGAATTAGAGAGCGAAGGGAGGACTAACTTTTATCAGGAGGACTCCCTTAACTTTTTTTATGTGTATCGTAGTTGCATCAATACTGCTCTAAAGTATCAGAGAACAAAGAAGAAGATTAACAAGGTATCATTAGAGGAGTTACATTTTGACTACCATCTAGATCAGCCATATCCAGAGGAGAAAGCAGCACTTGAGAAACTCATTACCATTATGGAGGAGGAGATGAAAGATCTCCATTGGTATGATGAGAAGATCATTAGGATTCATATGGAGGGAACAAGTATGAACCAGATCCATAGAGAGACAGATATAGGTTTAACATCAATTAAGAATACTATCAAAAATGGCAAAGCGAAAATCCAAGACAGGCTCAAAGAAGATTGGGAAGACTTCAACAATGGAGACTACGAACAAATCTAAAGGGTTAGGAGATACGATTGAGAAGATCACAGAAGCCACAGGAATCAAGAAGGTAGTGAAGGCTATTGCAGGTGAGGATTGTGGATGTGATGATAGAAGAGATCTGTTGAATAGTCTATTTCCGTATAAGAAGATGCAACCTGAATGCCTAGATCCTGAGGAGATAGAATACTTATCTAGTGGTGTGCTAAGGAAAACATCATTACCATATAAAGACAGAGAAAGAATTGCTACAATACACTCCAGAGTGTTCAAACATAAGTTTGATATACCCTGTACTTGCTCACCTAAGATCTGGATGCAATGGATGAGAGAACTTCAAGAGATGGTAGATGCAACTAAGTAAGTATCTTAAACAAGGGAGAAAGTTATCTGATGATAGAACTGCTATCTGTGTTGATGTAGGGAAATCAGGAGAGGCTTTATTCAAAGAACTTACAGGAGCATTCAAATCATCTCTAGCTGATGATAAGAAGCATATAGACTTCTATTGGGATGATAGGAAGGTAGATGTCAAAGGTTTAAAGAAGATGCATCATACAGGTTATCTCCTTCTGGAGTTTATCAATGTATGGGGAGGACATGGATGGTGTTCTAAGAAGAGTGCAGCAGAATATATAGCATTCCAATTCCCTGATGCATTCTATGTATATAAGAAGAATGATCTAAGATCAAGGGCACTAGAATTGTGTGAGGAGTTTGATAGATCAAAGGTGCTTAGAAAGAATTGGATCCCATATGAGGATGCTAAGTATAAATGGGTTGGAAGATATAGCGCACAGGATGTGTTCACTTATATAAAGTTTGATGATGTTCAGGATCTGATCTTTGAGATCCTACCATATAAAATAGAAGAGAAATGATATTGATATTTTTTGGGATTGCTTTAGGTGTTGCATTGAACCAGATCAGAGGCTTACAGAAGAGAGTTGATGATCTTGAGGAGTTCATTGGAGAAACCTTTTTGGATGATGAAGAAAAATAATTATTAAAATTCATTGTCAATTCAAATATCTTTCTTAGATTTGAGTATCATTAAAAGGGAGATAGATATGAAAACTACAACAACAATTTCTTTAAAGAAAGATTTAGGTATCAGTAAGAATGCAATCAGAATTCAGATTGACAGATTCGCTGCAGAAGTTGGAACGCAAGACGAAAGATGGGAATCGGCTATGGATGCGATGACTATACTAAAAGATAGAGGGGATATCTGCAATCTTGATGAAGCAGAGTTATTAATCTCTTGGTATGTGTCATCACACGATGAGTGTGTATGGGAAAATGAAGAAGATTACTCAGCATTGGAAGCGTTCCAAGCCATAAAGAAGATAGAAAGACAGGAAAATGCAATGAAAATCCTTGAAACCCTAAGATAAATAATCAAGGGAGGGGGAAATCCCTCCTTCATTTAATAAAAGAGAGATGAAAAAGATTGATTGGAAGAAAGTAAAGATTATGAGTGCCTTATATGTGATGGCCACCATAGGTATGATTGCATTCCTAGCACTTTATGAGTTTGTTGAATACTTAACTTGCATCTCATGTTGATGCTTGATGGATCTGATTACGATCAGGATTGGCTGACTCAGAAAGCCATAGGAGATGAGTTCTATTATGGAACACTTAACAAATTAGCCCTTTCATCTTCTAGTTGCAAGTTGCTTCTAGATAGCCCAAAGACATTCTATAATGTCCAAAAGTACGGATCTAATATGTCAAGCCCTGCTCTATTGATGGGGAGAGTTATTCATGTGATGATCTTAGAGCCTGAGAAGTTTGATGATCTCTTTGAGATAGTGGATGTCACTTCAAAGAATACTAAGGCATTCAAAGATGCTCAGTTAGATAATCCTAAGACTTGCATCACTAGGAAGGATAAGGAAGCAGGAGAGAGGTTAACAGATGCGTTTCATAGAAACGAGATAGCTAAGAGTTATCTAAAGGGAGCAGAGACAGAGGTACCAATGGTGGATCTAGTTGGTGGATTTCCCTTCAGAGGGAAGGCAGATATCAAAAGAGGAGGAGAGATAATTGATGTGAAGACCACCACAGATTTAAAAGCCTTCAGGTATTCAGCAGACAAATATGGATATGATCTTCAATGTTATATCTACTGCAATCTATTCAAGACATCATACAAGGAGTTCACCTTCATAGTATTGGATAAGGCATCTACTGATATAGGCATCTATGATGTATCAGAGGAGTTCTACAAGAGAGGTGAGGCTAAGTTCAACAGAGCAATTTCACTATACAGGGAATACTTCGTGAAGAAGCAGGATCTGGATACTTATACAATTACAGGAACATTATGAAAGTGCTTGAGTTATTTGCAGGATCCAGAAGCATCGGTAAGGTTTGCGATGTTTTAGGATATGAAGTATTCTCTTCAGACATTAATCCATTTGATGGGATTGATTATGTAACAGATATATTAGAGTTTGATGAAGGTCAAGTGCCTTTCATTCCAGACATCATTTGGTCATCACCACCTTGCACAAGCTATTCAATAGCTGCTATTAGTCATCATAGAAAGGATGGAGTAGCAACATCTGAATTCGCTAAGAAGAGTGATATGATGATGGCTAGACTTCAGCAGATATTAGAATACTTCTTAAAGTTGAATCCTGATCTGATCTATTATGTAGAGAATCCCAGAGGGATGCTGAGAAAGATGCCGTTCATGAGTTATTATCCATTAAGACATACATTGACCTATTGTCAGTATGGGGATGATAGAATGAAGCCAACAGATATCTGGACAAACAACTTTAATTGGAAGCCTAGACCAATGTGTAAGAATGGCGCACCTTGTCATGTGGCTGCACCTAGAGGAAGTAAAACAGGTACTCAAGGATTAAAGGGAAACTATGAGAGAAGTATAGTTCCTCCGATCCTGTGTGCAGAAGTCCTGATCAGCATATGAAAAAGCATACTAAGATCTATATGAACCATTTCAATTATGTTCTGGATGATTTCATCCCCTGTGAGATCTGTGGATCTAGAGCAGTTGATATTCATCATATAGAGAATAGAGGATCAGGAGGATCAACTAACAAGGATGTGATAGAGAATCTAATGGCGGTATGTAGAGCAGACCATATTAAGTATGGAGATGTTCCTGATAGAGTTCAATGGTTAAAGGACATACATAATAGAAAGCTATGAACAAGATGAATCAATTCCTACGCATTGCAAATGCGAGGTTAAAGAAAGTGTACCCAAACAAGATCCAGAGAAGGGCTTGGGTAGCGAAGATGTGGGCAAGGTATTGTGAGCGCAATTCGTGATTCGCAAATCACAAATCCTCACAACAAAAAGCCTTAAATGATACAAATAAGGCTATAACCTTACTTTTAATAAAACATTGTAAGGCTATAACCTTACAATAAGTAGATTGAATGGTGCTTATTTACACCACTAATAAGTTCGGGGAAAAGTTCGGGGAAAAGTTCAAGCCATTAAAAATAGGCGCACACCAATAATAATAGGCGCAAATTAGAAACCTTTAAAACAAAAGAGAAATGAAAACACCAATGCAAGAGTTGCTTGATAAAATCAACAATGAAGAATTTGACCATCTTGATGATTGTAAAATGTTCATTCAGGAGTATATGCTTGAGAAAGAGAGGGAGTATATAATGCATTTTGGATGGAATATAGCCTACGAAGCTAATGCTGGATTTGAGGGTAACATAAAACCCTTTGATAAATCTGACATTGAACAATACTACAACGACACCTTTAACACCAAAGAGAGATGAAAGAAAAAGACACTGAGAAGCCCCTAGTGGTAATAGTTTACACCTTTAACACCAACGAGAAATGAAAGACACGCTCATAGACTTAATGAATAGAGACAAAGAAGATAATGGAACAGAGAATGACTGAATTTGAATTATTCAAGCATGGAGTAAAGCTAATGGCTTTGTATCAGGTAACTCTAGAGCAGATGGATATCATGAAGGGTAGCCCAATATACTCGCAGAGAGTAAAGCAGCAGATGAACAGACTAGAGAAATCTATTGAGATTCTGATAGCTGAACCCATGAGAAGATTAGATGGTACTGATGAGATGATGATGAATGACATCCAGAATAAGGTTGACATGATTCTAGATTTATCTCTGGAGGAGATCGCACAATTAAAAGCAGTAATTAAAGAGGGAAGAGATGCATAAGTATTTTGACATAGAACTATTCGGATGGAATAGGATACAAGAGAAGTGGTGGAATGTAACAATCCTTAGGGTAGCCTCAGGGAATTGGAGTTGGCATTTATTTATGATTGAGGAGAATCTAGATGAGTGCTTTGTGGAGTGGTTTAAATTCAGCATCAACAAATGAATCAATCAGGATCTGATCTCACATTAGTGAACAAGAATAATTACCATAAACTACTAGAGATTATGATCCAATTAGATATGAGAGGTAAACTTGCTCCCCATGAGAGGGAGTTTCTTCGTAACTTAGTTGAGTATTAAAGGGTTATATAATTATGAAAAGAGTAGACATTAATCAGGTATTGCCAAATACTGACAATCCTAGATTCATAAAGGATTACAAATTTGAGAAGTTAGTCAAGAGCATCAAGGAGTTTCCACAGATGTTAGATCTAAGACCTATTGTAGTCAATAAGGAGATGGTAGTTCTAGGAGGCAATATGAGGCTAAAGGCTTGTGTTGAGGCAGGGATAAAAGAAGTGCCTATCATCTTTGCAGATAGTCTTACTCCAGAACAGGAGAGAGAGTTCATCATAAAGGATAACTCCTCATTTGGTGAATGGGATTGGGATATACTAGGGAATGAATGGGACACAGAAAACCTTCAAGATTGGGGTATTGATATCCCTGATGAATGGACATTAGATCCTGAGCAGTTAGGAGAGGACTTTGCATTAGCTGATGGAGACAAAGAGCCATTTCAGCAGATGACCTTTCACCTAGCAGATGAACAATCAGAGCAAGTCAAGAATGCTATTGATGACATCAAGAAGTTAGAGGAGTTTAAATATGTAGAAACATTCGCTAATGAGAACTCAAATGGCAATGCGTTATACCTAATTATTATGCAATGGGCAGAGCAAAGGAAATAGTTGTAAAGGTTATCCCAACTCCACAGGCTAATGCGTTTGTCAAAAAGACACATTACTCAGGAAAGTTTGTTATGAACTCTGTATTGCACTTTGGTGCATTCCTAGATGGTAAACTTCATGGAGTGATGAGTTATGGCAATCCTATTGATAAGAGAAATGTTCTGCCCTTTGTAAGAGGCACTAAGTGGAATGAGATGCTAGAGTTAAATAGGATGGCTTTTGATGATTATCTACCTAAGAATAGTGAGAGTCGCTGCATAGCGATCAGCATCCGTTTACTAAAGAAGAATGCACCACATATAAAATGGATACTATCATTCTCAGATGGCACCCAATGTGGAGATGGAACAATATACAGAGCCTCTGGATTTAATTTATGCGGAATCAATAAGAACTCTACTATTTACAGACTTCCTTCTGGAGAAACTATTGCTAAACATGGAACAAGTAAAAGAGATTTTACAGGAGCAACTAAACTTAAAGGATATCAATTAAGATATCTATACTTCATAGACAAGAAAGCTAAAGAGAATCTAACTCTTGCCATACTTCCATTCTCTAAGATTGATGAGATAGGAGCAGGAATGTATAAAGGGGAAAAAATAACCCTCCAAGAGAGGAGGGCTACCTAGAGCGATAGGATGGATTTGCACCTCTCCTTCTATCTGGATGACAGATGTGCTACTATTACACTACTATCGCATTTGATAGCTACAATATACGAAATACTTTGATAAAACAATGGACAAAACTGAACACCATAAAAAGGCAATGCTAGAAGCACTAGAGAAATCTCTAGGAGTAGTCACATCTGCCTGTAAGAGTGTAGGTATTGGAAGGACTACTCACTATCTATGGATGGATAAAGATCCAGAGTATAGGAGAGAAGTAGATGATCTATCAAATGTGGCAATAGACTTTGCAGAATCACAATTACATCAACAGATAAAGAAAGGGAACCCTACCTCTACAATCTTCTACCTAAAGACTAAAGGAAAGAAGAGAGGATATGTAGAGAGACAGGAGATAGTCCATGAAGGACTGAAGACCTTTGAGATAGAAGAAGTGGATGAGCAAGATCCAAGTTAATAAGGTCTACGGACATCTTAAGAATTCAGATAAGAAGATAGTAGTAGAACAGGGTGGTACTCGCTCTGGGAAGACATACAACATCATCTTATGGATTATCTTCTACTATTGTGGTAAGAATGAAGGTAAGACTATAACAATCGCTAGGAAGACATTCCCTGCGGTTCGCTCATCTGTAATGAGAGACTTCATGGATATCCTGAAGGCAGCAGATCTATATAGAGAGGAGAATCATAATAAGTCCAATTCAGAATACATCCTCAATGGGAATCTGGTAGAGTTCATATCTATGGATCAACCACAGAAGATCAGAGGTAGGAAGAGAGATCTTGCATTCTTGAATGAGGCTAATGAGTTGACCTTTGAAGATTGGCAGCAAATCATATTCCGTACAAACGGAAGAATCATACTAGATTACAATCCTTCAGATACATTCCATTGGATCTATGACAAGGTGATACCAAGAGATGATGTAGACTTCTTTCAGACAACATACAAAGACAATCCATTCCTAGATGATACGATCATAAAGGAGATAGAGAGATTAAGAGATACAGATGAACACTATTGGAGAGTATATGGACTCGGTGAGAGAGGAACGAATAGAGCACAGGTCTTTCAGTTTACAACGATTCAGCAGATCCCTCAGACTGCTAAGTTTCTATCTTTTGGTTTGGACTTTGGATTCACGAATGATCCTAGTGCATTGGTGGGATGTTACAAGGAAGGTGATAATCTTTATTTTCAGGAACTTCTTTATTCTACTAACCTTACTAATCAAGATTTGGCTAGAGAGTTCAGCAAACTAGAGATAGGAAGATATGATGAGATCTTTGGAGATTCCTCAGAGCCTAAGAGTATAGAAGAATTGCATAGAATGGGATGGAACATTAAACCTACTCAGAAAGGTGCTGATTCTGTTAATGCAGGAATTGACATGCTGAAGAGATATAAGATCCATATCATAGGAAGTAATCTCATGAAGGAGATGGAAAATTATAAGTGGCTAGAGGATAAGAATGGAAACCTCCTGAACAAGCCTGAGGATAAGTACAATCACCTCATTGATGCATTGAGGTATGGAGTATATAACAAACTAAGCAAACCTAATTATGGCAGATACACAATCCGTTAGCATAGAGATTCCAGAGAATCTATCAGATGTAAAACTATCAGCATATAAAAAGTTCATTCTCTTAGCTAATGAGGAGAATGGTGATGAGTTGGCTCTGTATTATTTTTGTGGTCTTACTCCTGCTCAACAGGAGGGAATGAAGAAGAATGATCTTGATCTGATCAGGAATCAGATAGGAAAAGTATTAGGAGAGAAGCCTAACCTAGTGAAGACATTTGCATTCAAGGGAAAGGAGTATGGCTTTCATCCTAAATTAGAGGATATATCTATGGGAGAATACATAGACCTAGATGAGTATCTAAAAGACCCTTACAAGAACGCTGAGAGGATATTAGGAGTATTGTATAGACCTATAACTAAGAAGGCATTTGGTAGACACGCCATTGAGAACTATGATCCAGATATCCATCATGGGGAGGGATTTGAGGATCTATCTGCTGACATCTTTCTAGGTTGTCTGCTTTTTTTTTATCGTATCGCAACCAACTTACAGATAACTTTCCTGACATCTTTGGAGAAGGAGGAGAAGAAGGATATGATCAACAATCTCACTTCTCTAAAAAGTGGGGATGGTATGGAGCAGTACATCAAATTGCTAAAGGAGATCTCCTACAATTTGAGAAAGTAACAGAGTTACCAATAAGAACTGCACTCACTTATCTGGAGTATGAGATGGATAAGAATGAGGTAGAAAAGTCCCTCATGAAAAAAAGTAATTAAAATCCTTTGTCAATTAAAATATATATCTATCTTTGAAGAAATCAAAAGAGATAGAGATATGAGCCAATTTAACGAGAAAGATTTTTTATTAGATCTAGAAGATTCAATAAAAATAGAAAGCCCTGAAGATGTTTGGGAATTTGTTAGTCATGAAATTGATAGAGAGTGTATATACTACTCTGATTGCTTTGATATAGTTAAGGCATTAAATGTTACTGATTGGAGTGATAATGAGTTTGGTGAGATCACTAGCATACAACATCTTGCTTTTGTTTCTTTATATGAGTATGTATCTGATAACATTGAAATCCCTGCATGATGAATTTATACGATAAATTAAGCCCAGAGGCTTTGAAAGCATTAGATCAGGAGATGGTCAAATATCCAACCCTTACCAAAGGAGTAATAGATTCCTTAAAAAGGAACAAGTATGTAGGTAGCCTTACAATTGATGAGGGTATCTGTATCGGTTCAGCCTTTGGATTTTTGTGTACGGCTACTAACCTTCTTAACTTCTTTGAGTAATGGATTATCTAGATAGAGAGTTAATGGAGTATCAAAGCTATCAGGATAGCACCTGTGAAGTATGTGGAGAATGCACACATCCTGATTATTATGATTGCAATTGCTCAGAAGAGGATGAGCATTTAGGTATCTAGTTTGGTTTACTAGGTTTGGTTCGGAGGAGGTCTGTGGTGGATCTCCTCTTTTTTTATCCCTATTTTAGCGAATAGGGTTTTTTAATTGTATGAAGAAGGGATACTACCAAATAACAGAAGCACTAGAAAGTGCATCATCAGCAAATGATCAGATAAACCAAGTAACTTGGGGAGATATCTTTGATCTAGATTTCAGGAAGCAGGATATGTTTCCTATTGCTCACATAATGACAGGTGCTGCTACATTAGGAGAGAGAACCATTACCTATGAGTTTGATCTTCTGGTCATGGATATAGTTGATTACTCCAAAGATCCTAAGGAACTATATGAGGGTAATATGATGAAGCAGGATATCTATCATAGAACACTTGGAGCGATCTCAGAGATCTTAGCAACCTTCAGGAGAGGAGATCAATATGATTCTTACTTCAGGTTAATCAATGATCCTGTTGCAGAACCTTTTGATGAGGATATGGAAGCTAACATCTGTGGATGGAAAGCAACTCTCCAGATAGAAGCGATAAACCCTAACAACATCTGTTAGATGAAGGGAGAGAATACTAAGAAGGCGTTAGATAGATTCGGGAAGTATCTTGTAAAGGAGTCAAGAAAGAACCTTACTAGAAAGAAAAAGAATGTAACGAATAGCCTCTATGAATCTCTAGACTATGATCTGAAGGTGATGCCGAACTCTTTTGAGTTTGACTTCTTGATGAATGAATATGGTGAGTGGGTAGATAAGGGAAGAAAGGCAGGAAAGAATCCACCATTCTCACCGATCAGGGAATGGGTACAGAATCGTAAGATTCAGTTTAGAAGTAACAAAGGAAAGTTTCAGACCTATGACCAAACTGCATGGGCAATAGTAGGAGGAATTGGAAAGAAGGGAATACCTGCTTCTAATTTTTATAGCAGACCTTTCAAACTAGGATATGCAAAGTTACCTGATCAGATCGTAGAGGCTTATGCTCTTGATGTGGAGCAGTTTCTTGATTTTACAATAGATAAGTTAAACAAAGAATACAAAGATGGCAGTAATTAGCCCAGAGGGATTAGTAGCAGGTAGATCACCATTGTTTTTTACTTGGGATGGATCTAATAGAGATCGTTTAGATGGAATGCAATTAGAGATCTATGCATGGAGTGGTGAGAGATCAGCTAAACCTGCAACACCTGTTTATACCATTAACAGGACATCAGGATTTGTAGACTTCTACCCAACGGCAGACATTGCTCCTCTACTAGAGAATGAGTTCATAAATCGTATCAGTAAACTATACAATGATGGGATAGTATATAACTCACCGAGTTCTCAGTTATTTGTCCAGATTGATTATGCCTTAGATTGGTTTAATACAGAATCCGCTCCTTCAGGAGCAGGTCAGGATACAGGATCAACAGAGATCTTCATAGTGACATATGGATATGGTAAATTCATAGAAGGAGCTAATCATAAGATACAAGGTCCTCTACTTCAGGAGAAGTCTAGATATGCATATGAGAAGGATGCATGGATGCTACCTATCTATCTAGGTCTTCATGGTGAGGGATTAGATATCATCTATGGATATCGTGATAGGGTGATAGCTGATGGAGGTACTATTGAGGCATTGTCTTGTTGTAATATCGGACTAGCTAATATCAGGATCTTAAATGATGATGGGACTAGCTATCAGTATGCAGTTACAGAGAGTGATGTATATGAAACAAAGGCAGAGGAGAGAGTTCTTTTGTTTCCTTCTGGAATCGCTAACCTTTCAAATTGGAAGGCAAACAATGGTCTTATAGGAACAACACCTTACAATGCAGAGTATTATGATGTTCAGTTATTGGATGGGTTTAATTCTGTGATTGACTCTCTAAGAGTCTACAATGAATGTGAGCCTAAATATGATCCTGTCTCTCTTTACTTCGTGAATAGATATGGGACTTGGGATTATGTAACATTCCTGAAGAGATCAGATAAGGATCTGACATTAGAGAAGGAGAGTTACAGATCAGTAATAGGCAATGCATCAGCATCTGGATATACTTGGGGAAATCAAGCAAGAGGAGTGAGATCATATAACCATCAGGTAACTCATAAGATGACTTTGAATACAGGATTTGTATCAGAGGATTATAGTGAGGTAATGGAGCAACTGCTCATGAGTGAGTATGTTTTGATGGTGTTCAATAGAACAACTACAAGATCAGGAAGTGAATATGACATCTCTCAGGAACAGAGAGCAGTAAATATCCAAACTAATTCACTAAGACTCCAGAAGCATATCAATGATAAGACTATCAATTATACGATAGATATTGAAATGGCTAACCCTGAGAATGCAATGCTATGATAGAGATCTATATTGGATCAGAGAAGATAGATACATTCAAGGATGAGGATGTAAACATTCGCTTAAACATTCAGAATGTCAAGGACATCAGTAAGTTATTTACTGACTATACTCAGAACTTTCAAGTTCCTGCTTCTAAGAAAAACAATGCAGTATTCAAGCACTATTACAATGCTGATATATCTGATGGATATACTGCTACTCTAAGACAACCTGCTACTCTATTTGTGAATAAGGAAGTATTTAGAGAGGGAAGTATAGAGTTGATTTCTGTGGATATGAAGCAAAATCAAGCTAGAGCATATGAGATAGTATTCTACTCAGCAGGTGTCAACCTGAAGGATCTATTTGGAGAAGATGAATTGACATCTCTAGACTTATCAGCATATGATCATCCATATGATGGAGCAGTAATCAGGGGAGCAATGGAAGGAACTACTCCTCTTCATTCTGGTAATATCATCTACCCATTGATATCTCCTGTCAATGATTGGTTTTATGATAGTGCTTCAAATGTTCATAATGATAATGACATAGCTTTTCATACTCAGAATGATGATCATGGGCTACATTACTATGATCTAAAACCTGCTATAAGGATCAGCAAGTTGATTGATGCCATAGAGGCTAAGTATGGGATAACATTTACGAGTACATTCTTTACAGATTCTAAGTTCACAGACCTATTTCTATGGGGACATAGGAGAGAAGGGTATATGTTCAAAGATCAGGAGAATGGATTTACTGCTCAAAAGGTAGATTTCACATCTAGCACAGGATCAGGATTTGATACCACTACTGATACCTATACAAATAACATCTTGATAACAGGTATTATCTGGAGATATTCAATCACCTCAACAAATGACTATCAGGTACATTTCTATGTGAATGGGGTATATGCGACAAGCAGAAGCCATAGCGGAAATGTAACAAACTCTCAGGTATTTCTAAACGGACTGAGTGGTGGAGATAAGGTTCAGATGAGATTCTCTCCTCCTGTTAATTGGGATGGATCAACTACAACTATTGCCTCTGTTAGTGCTGATGGTAGGATATCAAACAATGCTCCTATACTTTGGACTGCTACGACAACCACATCACAATCCTTTAATACTGATGTTGTGGTAAGTGATCAGATGCCTGAGCAGAAAGTCTATGACTTTATTCTTGGATTGGTGAAGATGTTTAATCTAGTGATTGAGCCAACAAGCAGGACTAAGTTCATCATTGAACCTCTGGATGATTGGTATGCATCGGGATCTAATTATGATATAACTGATCATGTGGATATAGCTTCTCAGAAGGTTAATAAACCAGAATTGTATAGAAGGATATCATTCAATTATCAGGAGTCAGGATCATATCTAGAAGAGGCATATAGAAATGTCAATGGAGGGATAGGATATGGAGATCTAAGAGCAGACTTCAATTTTGATGCAGGTGATTTATCTACTGAGTCAACATTTGAGTTAATGAGATATACTAAGCTACCTGATCTTGATGGTGGCATCACAGGTTTTTTAGTTGGTAAGAGTATAGACAAAGAAGGTGATCCTTATATTGGTGAGCCTGTAATCTTCTATTCTCCTTCTACATTGAACATTTCAGGAAAGCCAATTGGATTCCTAGATGAATCAGGACAGACTGATACTGCTACTAATCAGGTGTATCTCTGTGGGAACATTAATAATAGGGTAGCAGGAGATGTTACACAGATGCTTACTTATGGTCTTGATGTTGATCCCTTTCATGAGCAGAGTTTCTCACAGACCTTATATAATCAATTCTGGGAGGACTATATCACAGATCTATATTCAACTAGCAGAAGGATATACTCAATGGAAGCGGTGCTGCCTTTTAAGGTAGCGGCTAAGTTGAGGATGAATGACAAGCTAGATATCAATGGCAGGAGATATGTGATCAATCAGATGCAGATAAACCTCAGAACAGAGGAGGCTACTTTGGAACTTCTAAACGATGTGTGATGGACTTGGGTTTTATAATTGAGCAACTTCAAAATACAGAACCTAATGATCAGGATCTGAGAATAGCTAAAGGAGAGTGGAAGATCCTTACTAAATGGAGTGAAGCTAAAGAACAAATTAGATGGCAGTTAAGAAAGAAATAGAGATTAATGTAAATTCCAAAGGTGCTACTAAAGGCATTGATGATGTTAGCGATAGCATAGAAGGAGCATCTGAGGCAACAAGTGGACTATCTGGATCTCTAGATAAGATGACAGGAGGTGCTATATCAGCATTCAAGGGTATAGTATCTGGAGTTAAGAAAGGAGTTTTGGCAATGAAGACCTTGAAAACTGCAATTGCTGCAACAGGAATAGGTATTTTAGTCATAGCAGTAGGTGCTTTAACTGCCGCATTTAGAAGTTCAGAGGAAGGCCAAAATAAGTTTGCTAAGATCATGGGAGTGATTGGATCAATCACAGATAATCTTATTGACTTATTAGCTGATTTAGGTGAAACAATTATAGATGTTTTTACAAAACCTAAGAAAGTTATTGAGGAACTAGGCAATTCATTAGAAACATTTTTCTTAGATAAACTTGACAAGATTACTAATGGATTAGGATTCTTAGGTAGTGCGATTACTAAAGCCTTTGCAGGAGATTTTAAAGGTGCTATAAAAGATGCAGGAAAGGGAGTTGTAGAACTCAACAGAGGTTTAAACATTGGAGTTATAGCTGCAGAGGCAGCAGCAAAAGCAACTGCTAAGTTTACTAAAGAGTTAGTAAATGAAGGAAAGGCCGCAGGTCAGGTTGCTGATATGAGAGCAAAGGCTGATAAGATTGAGAGAAATTTATTGGTTGAGAGAAGTAAGTTAGAAAGTGATATTGCTGCTCTTAGATTAAAGTCTAGACAGGAGGAGGAGTTTTCTGCAGAGGAGAGAAAAAAGGCTCTAGTTGAAGCCCAAGCATTAGAAGATTCTTTGTTGCAACAAGAGACAGAGTATCTTACTCTTAGAGCAGAGGCTCAAACAATGGAGAATACTTTTGCTAGATCTAATAAAGAAAATTTAGATGCTGAGGCAAATGCTATTGCAGCAGTAAACAGAATGAATGCTGCTAGGTTAAATCAACAAAGATCAACTCAGAGAGAACTCAATAGAGTTAACAAGGAGATTGAGAGAGATAAAACCGCAGCATTAAAGGAAACAGAAGCGGCTCAAAAAGAGGCTGATAAAATAGCAGCAGAAGCGTTAAAAGCAGAAGCTGATGCTAGGAAGAAGATCACAGAGGCAACACTTGATGCTCAGGATCTTGAGTTACTAAAGACCACAGAGAAGTATGCAGCATTAATAGCTGAAGCAGAAAAATATGGGATTGATACATCAGCATTAGTAACTGCTCAAGCAGAAGATGTCAATAACATCAATGCAAAGTATGATAAGATAGATTCTGATCGTAAGAAGAAGAAGGCAGATGATGATAAGGCAGTAAATGAGGCTACATTGAATGCTATTGGTGGAGCACTAGGATCATTGAGTGAGTTAGCAGGTAAAGATGCAGCAGCAGGAAAAGCACTTAGTGCTGCTCAGGCAGTAATCAATACATATACAGGTGCTACTAAGGCACTATCTCAGGGAGGGATTGCAGGTCCGATAGCAGCAGCAGGTGTTATTGCTTCAGGTATTGTATCCATAAGAAAGATATATGCTACTAAACTTCCTGCAACGGCAGGAGGATCTGGAGGATCTGGTAGTGCGCCTAGAATCACAGCACCTTCAATTACTCCTAGATTGACATTAGATACTCAGGTATCAGATCTAGGAAATCAGATTACAGGATCATTAGGTAAAGCACCTTTGAGAGCATATGTAGTAAATCAAGATGTGCAGAATGCTGCTCAGATGGATAGAAAAATAAGACAAACGGCAACAATAGGATAGATATGAAGTTTTTTGAATTAGTATTAGATGAGGAGAAGCTATTGCATGGAATAGATGCAATCAGTATAGTAGAGCATCCTGCAATAGAGGAGGACTTCATCACGATGAGCAAAGATCATAAGTTTGAGTTCAAAGAGATAGATCAGGAGAAGAGGATACTGATGGGAGCAGCAATGATTCCAGAGAAGCCTATATACCGAAGAGAGGGAGATGAGGAATACTATGTATTCTTCACAAAGGACACGATCAGGAGAGCATCTGAATTGTATCTCATGAATGGTAAGCAAGGCAATGCTACTCTAGAACATCAGGAGAAGATACAGGGCTTATCTTTAGTAGAGAGTTGGATCATTGAAGATCCTGAGAAAGATAAGAGCAGAGCCTATGGCTTAGAGTATCCTGTGGGAACTTGGATGGTTAGTATGAAGGTCAACAATGAAGATATCTGGAATGAGTATGTCAAAAGCGGAAAAGTCAAAGGATTCAGCATTGAGGGATGGTTCTTGCAAAGAGAGTCCTCTATTGAAATCAACACAGAACTTTCAAGAATTGAACAAGAAGAAGGAGAACATCTACTTTCACTTTATCTATTGGGAATAACTAAAGGAGTGATCAAAGATGATAAGAGATACAAATCAGGAAAGAAGTTGGATCTTGAATCATATAGAGATTACCCTGACTCAGTTTCTAACAATGCAAAGAAGGGAATTGAACTCAATGAGAAGCAAGGAAATAAATGTGCTACTCAAGTGGGTAAAGTTAGAGCGCAGCAATTAGCACAGAAACAACCTGTATCATTAGCTACTATTAAAAGAATGTATTCCTACCTAAGTAGGGCACAGGAGTATTATGATGAAGGTGATACATCATCATGTGGATATATTAGCTATATGCTTTGGGGTGGATTATCGGCTAAGAGATGGGCAGAGAGTAAATTAAAGGAATTGGATCAGTTATGAAAATGACCCAAAATTGTAATAAATAGTTGTTTAATTAGAAAAGTTCAAAAAAATGAATCTACAAGAAGTGTTCAAAAAAATTGAAATGGCTCTTTCTCCTTCACAGGAAGAGGTTGCTATGGAAGAGGTAAAAGTTGAGATGGCTACAATGAAACTCGCAGGAGGTGTTGTAGTTGAAGCAGAAGCATTTGAAGCAGGTGAGAATGTTTTCTTAGTTGGTGAAGATGATGAGAAAGTTGCTGCTCCTATTGGAGAGCATGAGTTGGAAGATGGTCGCATACTTGTTATTGTTGAGGAAGGTGTTATAGCTGAGATTCGTGAAGCAGGTGAAGTTGCTGAGGAAGTAACTGAGGAAGTAGTTGAAGAAACTGCTCAAGAAGATATGGCAGAGGAAGAAATGGCTTATGTAAGTAAGCAAGAGTTTACTGCTGCTATTGATGAGATCAAAGAAATGATTGCTGCAATGATTCCTAAGGAGGAAGAAATGAGTACAGAGGAGAAAGTAGAGATGAGTGCTGATGAAGCACCTGCTGCTAAGAAGGTAGCTGCTGCTCCTGTTGAGAAAAAGCCAGAAATGCATAAGTTCGCCAACAAAGGAAGACAAGATGCTCTGGCTCGTGTAATGAGTAAATTATCATAAATTAAATTAAAGAAGAAGAACAATGGCTACAACCACTTCAATTACAACAACTTACGCAGGTGAGTTTGCAGGGAAATACATATCCGCTGCATTATTAAGTGCTGACACTCTTGAGGGTGGAGGTGTTACTATCAAACCAAATGTCAAGTACAAAGAGGTAATGAAAACATTGAGCACAGATGCTATCGTAAAAGATGCAACTTGTGATTTCTCTGATACATCTACTTTGACTTTGGCTGAGAAGATTCTTCAGCCTGAAGAGTTTCAGGTAAACCTAGAATTATGTAAGAGCGATTTTGCATCGGATTGGGAAGCGATTTCAATGGGCTACTCTGCATTTGATGAGTTACCAAGTAACTTCGCTGATTACTTGATCGGTCATGTTGCTGCTAAGGTTGCACAGAAGACTGAGCAAACTATCTGGACAGGTGCTACTGCTAATGCAGGAGAGTTTAATGGATTCGGTGCTTTATTGGCTGCTGATACTGATGTAGTAGATGTTACAGGTACTTCTGTTACTGCTGCTAATGTGATCACTGAAATGGGTAAAGTAGTTGATGCAGTACCTACTTCAATATATGGCAAAGATGATCTTTACATCTATGTTTCTTCTAATGTTGCTCGTGCTTATGTTCGTGCTCTTGGTGGATTCGGTGCTTCAGGTCTAGGTGCTAATGGTGTTCGCAATGAAGGAACAACTTGGTTCAACAATCAAGATCTAGCCTTTGATGGTGTGAAGATCTTTGTTGCTTCAGGTATGGCTAACAACACTATGGTTGCTGCTCAAAAATCTAACTTGTTCTTTGGTACAGGTTTGATGAGTGACCAGAATGAAGTTAAATTACTAGACATGGCTGACTTAGATGGATCTAAGAATGTTCGTGTGGTAATGCGCTACACCGCAGGGGTGCAGATTGGTATCGGTGCTGACATCGTTTACTACTCGTAAGAAGTTGATTAATTAATTTGAAGGGGCAGGTAGGCTAGTGCTTGTCTGCCCTTTTTTTATAAAATATAGATATGGCGTGTGTATTAACAAAAGGAAGAAACGAACCTTGTAAGGATGTAGTTGGTGGTATCACTGCTATATACTTTGCGGATTTCGGAACATTAGGTGCTATCACCTATGATGCAACAGATACGGATGTGATTGACACATTCGCAGGTACTCCATCTTGGTTCAAGTTTGAAGTAAAAGGAAACTCTAGTTTTGAGCAGACTATCACTTCATCTAGAGAGAATGGAACTACCTTCTATGATCAGGTATTAAGCCTGACATTTAAGAAGATGAGTAAGCAGACTCACAATGAGTTGAAGTTGATCTCTTATGCAAGACCTCATGTATTGGTAGAAGATAACAATGGCAACAAGTTCTTAATGGGCTTGGATTATGGTGCTGAGGTTAATGGTGGTACTATCGTTACAGGTGCTGCAATGGGTGATCTATCTGGTTATACTTTGACCTTGAATGGTCAGGAGAAGATCCCTGCTAACTTCGTAGATGCTACGATTACTGCTGCGGCAGGTGTGATTGATGATATCTAATATCAGATCATAATAGAATCAAAAAAGCCCTTCCAATTTGGAGGGGCTTCTTTTTTGGTAGCAATGCTACCTGAGAGAGATGAACGAGGCAAATATAACCATTATATTTCTTTTGGGTTTTATAATTGTATGATAATTGTTGAAGAAAACACAACGGCTCAGATTAAGATGTATCTAAGAGATTTCAGTACGGAATCTTTTGAGATGGAAATCATATCTGAGGATGAGAGAATTGAGAAGGTAGATATCGCTATATCTGGAACATATGATGATTTCAGAAAGGTTCTATCATTTGCTTATGATGTTTCTGCTTTATCAGCAGAGGCTTTTTATGTGCTGAAGATTTGGGAAGTGGGGAAAATCAAACTACTTTCACAAGACAAGATGTATATCATTCCATCAGGATCTGAAGTGGGTACTTACCAACCTAAGTTGAGTACGATACAGAAGACTATGATTAACGAGTTTAAGATTTATGGAGAGTAATTTCAAGTTTGTACAATTATCTAGTTATACTAGCCCTGTTGTAAGTGAGAACGCTAGAAAGGGATGGGTAGAGTATGGAGATGATAACAATTATTTCAAATACTTGATAGATCGCTATAATGGATCTCCTACGAATAATGCAGTAATATCTGGAGTCATTGATATGATCTTTGGAGAGGGTATTGATGCTACTGATTCTGCAAAGAATCCAGAGGGATATCTACAACTCAGAAAGTTGATCAAAGACTCAGAGTTAAAGAAGGTGATCAATGATTACTATATGCTAGGGAATGGAGCATTTCAATTGATCTACAACAAGGATAAGAGTAAGATCGTTGAGGTATATCATATGCCTGTGGAGACTCTTAGAGCAGAGAAGTGTAATGATGAGGGAGAAGTTGAGGCATATTACTATGCTTACAATTGGAGTGAAGTAAGATCTAAGAAGAGCGTTGAACGCATTCCTGCATTTGGATGTGGAGAGCAAGGTGATAAAGTTGAGATCTTATACTTCAGACCATACAGATCAGGTAGCTACTATTATAGCCCTGTTGATTATCAAGGTGCTTTACCATATGCTGAGTTAGAGGGTGAGGTAGCAAACTACCATATCAATAACATCAAGAATGGTCTTGCTCCTTCCATGATTGTGAACTTTAATAATGGAGTTCCTCCTGAAGAGGAGAGAGATAACATTGAATCTCAGATCAAGCAGAAATGGGGTGGTACATCTAATGCAGGGAAGTTCATTCTAGCATTTAATGATTCAGCAGAAACTTCTGCATCTATTGAGGCAGTTCAGTTATCAGATGCTCATAACCAGTATGAGTTTCTATCTAGAGAATCACAACAGAAGGTCTTAGTAGGTCATAGGATCACTTCACCGATGTTATTCGGGGTAAAGGATCAAACAGGATTAGGAAACAACGCAGATGAGATTAAAACGGCATTTACATTGTTTGACAATAGTGTGATCAGACCTAAGCAGAATCAAGTGATAACTGCTCTAGATGATATTCTAGCTTTCAATAATGTTTCATTAAACCTATACTTTAAGACTCTTGCTCCATTGGAGTTCACAGATGTTGAGGATGTAACAGATCAGGAAACGATAGAAGAAGAAACAGGAATCAAAATGAGTGAAGACTTCACTAAAGAAGATGAGGCTCAATGGTTAGAATACCTCGCTGATAAGGGTGAGGATATAGATGAAGAGGAATGGGAATTAACTGCCGTTCAGGATGTAGAAGATCCAGATAATGAGGATCAGATAGTAGATGCTATTACTTCTGTGAGTATGTCAGCAGCAGATAAATCTTCAGGAGATGCAGGGATGTTTAAGATCAGATACAGATATTCTGGATCATTAAGCGATAATTCAAGAACTTTCTGTGTTGAAATGGTTGGTCTATCAGGATCAGGAAAAGTATATAGAAAAGAGGATATCAATCAAATGAGTTTCTCTGGAGTAAATAGTCAATTCTCTCCTAAAGGGAGAAGCACATATTCTATCTTCAAGTATAAAGGAGGAGCATATTGTCATCATAAATGGCAGAGAATGATCTATGTAAGAAAGAGATCAGGAGGTAAATTCTTACCTAAGAGTAAGACAGAGGGCTTAGAGAATGATAAGAGAGTAGCACCTTCACAGGCATCATCAGCAGGTGTACCACAGAGCAAGATCAATCCAAAGGATTATGATACTGCTAATACTCGTCCTATTGATATGCCGAACAGAGGAAAACTAAACTAATATGGCTCAGGTACTATTTGTCAGCCCTGCTGATGTTATAAAGAGAACAGGAATTAACGGCAATGTTGATCGTGATCAGATGATTCAGTTCATTAAGATTGCTCAGGATATACATATTCAGGGTATTCTAGGAACTAATCTATTCAATAAGATAGCAAGTGATATTACTGCTGATACATTGACAGGTGATTATTTAAGCCTTTTCACGAACTATATTCAGGATATGGTGATACACTATGCTGCAATAGAGATATTGCCTTACATCCATTTTAAAGTAGCAAATGGAGGCATATATACGAAGGGATCAGAGAATGGTCAGAATGTAACAAAGGAGGATCTTGATTATCTGGTTCAAAAGGAGAGAGATATTTCAGAGCATTATGCTCGTAGATTTGTAGATCACATGGCGTTCTATAATTCAAAATATCCAGAATACAACAATTCATCTAACGATGATATGTATCCTGCTAAGAATCAGAATTTCGCAGGATGGGTTTTATAATTAAGAATACTTACAAGCCTAAGGTTGAGAATATCCAGAAGCTAAAGAAGTATCTCATGAAAAAGAATAAGAAGAATGGGTAACGGATACGGAGCAATATATGGCTCAACTTGGTGGGGCAGCGG
>TARA_R110001599_G_scaffold102056_1_pt1 | contig 26570 bp, 21 predicted proteins | sample TARA_R110001599 | Tara Oceans TARA_R110001599 (sample SAMEA4398360) | marine metagenome | biome: Polar Biome; feature: [MES] marine water layer (ENVO:01000295) within the mesopelagic zone...; material: water (ENVO:00002006), including particulate matter (ENVO:01000060) such...
CGACATCCGACATCCGACATCCGACATCCGACATCCGACATCCGACGTTTTACTTCAACTTCTTATACTTCACTCGCTTCGGCCCTGCATTTTTCCCTTTACGCTGCACAAAATCTTCGTGGTATTCCGTGTAATTACCTTCAAAGAACACTACGTCGCTGTCGCCTTCGTAGGCGAGGATGTGAGTGGCGATACGGTCGAGGAACCAGCGATCATGCGAGATAACCAAGGCGCAGCCGGGGAAGTCGAGTAGTGCGTCTTCCAGTGCGCGCAGGGTTTCTACGTCTAAGTCGTTGGATGGTTCATCGAGCAGTAAGACGTTGCCGCCTTCTTTGAGCGTGCAGGCGAGGTGCAGGCGACCGCGTTCACCACCCGATAATTCGCCGACGCGTTTTTGTTGGTCGCTGCCTTTAAAGTTGAAGCGGCCGATGTAGGCGCGGGAGGGTACTTCGTAGCTGCCAATACGCAAAATATCGTGGCCTTCAGAGACGGCTTCCCAGACGGTCTTTTTGTCGTCGAGGTCGTCGCGCATCTGCTCAACCGACACCAGCTTAACGGTTTCGCCGATCACAATATTGCCGCTGTCGGGCTGTTCTTTGCCGGTCATCATGCGCAGCAAGGTCGATTTACCCGCACCGTTACCGCCGATAATGCCGACGATGGCACCCGGTGGAATGGTGAAGCTGAGGTCGTTAATCAGCAGGCGGTCGCCATAGCTTTTGCTGACGCCGTTGACTTCAATCACCTTGTCGCCAAGCCGTGGTCCTGGCGGTATATAGATTTCGTTGGTTTCGCTGCGGTTTTGGAAGGTTTGTGAATTCAACTCTTCAAAGCGCGCCAGACGTGCCTTGCTCTTACTCTGGCGACCTTTGGCGTTGCTGCGTACCCATTCCAATTCTGCGGCAATGGTTTTTTTCCGTGAGGCGTCAGACTTGGCTTCTTGGGCTAGGCGGGCATCTTTGGCTTCTAGCCAGTCAGAGTAATTGCCCTCGTAGGGAATGCCGCGACCGCGGTCCAATTCCAAAATCCAGCCAGCGGCATTGTCGAGGAAGTAACGGTCGTGGGTAATGGCTACTACGGTGCCTGGGAAATCGCATAAAAAGCGTTCCAGCCAGCCTACAGACTCAGCGTCCAAATGGTTGGTGGGCTCGTCGAGCAGCAGCATGTCGGGGTTGGACAGCAGCAGGCGACACAGGGCAACCCGGCGACGTTCACCGCCAGATAATTTCGTTACGTCCGCGTCCCAGGGTGGCAGGCGGAGCGCATCGGCGGCGACTTCTAATTTGTGGTCGAGGTTATGGGCGTCGGTGGCTTGGATAATGTCTTCAAGCTGGGCTTGGCGTTTGGCCAAGGCATCGAAGTCGGCATCTGGCTCAGCGTAGGCGGCATAGACCTGATCCAACTCGGTGAGTGCATTTTTGGCTTCGGCGACGCCGTCTTCAACGTTGCCGCGAACATCTTTCTCCGGGTCTAAAGCGGGCTCCTGCGATAAATAACCAATCTTGGTGCCGGGCTGTGGGCGGGCTTCGCCGTTAAATTCAGTGTCGACCCCGGCCATAATCCGCAGCAGGGTGGACTTGCCCGAGCCGTTTAAACCCAAAACGCCGATTTTGGCACCGGGGAAAAAGGATAAGGAAATATCGTGCAGAATTTCGCGCTTGGGCGGCACGACCTTGCTGACACGGTTCATGGTATAGACAAATTGGGCCATGCTGACTCCTGAGTTCTAAAGCGGGCGGGCCGATTAAGCACCTGCGATTTGTGCGAAACGGTAGCGAAAACGGGGGTTTTGCGCAATGGTTTTACGCGCCGCAATGGCGACAGTCTTTTCCGTAAATAGCGCGTGCCCGTGTTTGGGTGCAATTATTGTTAATTAAATGCTCTGTGTTGGGCTCAGTGCTACTTTAAACGGTGCCGATAACGCGCATTTATTGTACAATGCGCGGCTTTTCAGAGCCTGTGTATGCCTCGGGGGTAGTGATGTTTAGTAAAGAGATGACAATAGCCGGATTTGACGATGAAATTTGGTCTGCGATCCAAGAGGAAGAAGTGCGTCAGGAAGAGCATATTGAGCTGATCGCGTCGGAAAACTACACCAGCCCAGCAGTCATGCAGGCGCAAGGCACAGTTCTGACCAATAAATACGCCGAGGGTTATCCGGGTAAGCGCTACTACGGTGGCTGCGAGTATGTGGATAAAGCCGAAACATTGGCGATTGATCGCGCCAAAGCGCTATTCGGCGCCGATTACGCAAACGTTCAGCCACACTCTGGCTCACAGGCCAATGGCGCGGTATATCAAGCATTGGTATTACCGGGCGAGACAGTGCTGGGTATGAGCCTGGACGCTGGTGGTCACTTGACCCACGGTGCCAAGCCTAACTTCTCAGGCAAAACCTACAATGCCGTTCAATATGGTTTGAACAACGAAACCGGCGAAATTGATTACGCCCAGGTTGAAGCGCTGGCGCTTGAACACAAGCCAAAAATGATCGTGGCGGGTTTCTCTGCCTACTCCGGTATTGTTGACTGGGCGAAATTCCGTGAAATCGCCGATATGGTTGGCGCCTATTTGATGGTTGATATGGCTCACGTTGCCGGTTTGGTTGCGGCGGGTATTTACCCCAACCCAATGCCGTTTGCCGACGTGGTGACCACCACTACCCACAAAACCTTGCGCGGACCACGCGGCGGTTTGATTCTGGCTAAGTCTAATCCAGAGATTGAGAAAAAACTGAACTCGGCGGTATTCCCCGGTGGTCAGGGCGGTCCGTTGATGCACGTTATTGCAGCGAAAGCGGTCAGCTTTAAAGAGGCCATGACCCCTGAGTATGTTGCTTACCAAAAGCAGGTTGTGACCAACGCTAAAGCAATGGCCAAAACCTTTATTGCCCGTGGCATTAATATTGTGTCTGGCGGTACTGAAAACCACCTGATGCTGGTTGATCTCATCGGTAAGTCTTACACCGGTAAAGACGCGGATGCCGCACTGGGCGCGGCAAACATCACTGTGAACAAGAACGCTGTACCGAATGACCCCCGTTCACCGTTCATCACCAGCGGTTTGCGCGTTGGCACGCCAGCAGTGACCACCCGCGGTTTTAAAGAAGCCGATTGTGTAGAACTGGCGAACTGGATGTGTGACGTACTGGAAGCGCTGGAAGCCGGCGATGCCACTGCCAAGATTGAAGAAGTGAAAGTGAAGGTCTTGGAAATCTGTAAGCGCTATCCCGTATACGCTTAATGCTGGACGGGAGACGGGAGATGCTAAAACCTCGGCGCGATACGCGCCGTAAAATTTTTTGCGTCTTCCGTCTCCCATCAAGCGTCTCCCACACTGTGCTAAACTTCGGCAATATTCGTCGCCCCTGAGGCAAAACCATGCGCTGCCCGTTCTGCAATTTTGACGACACCAAGGTAATCGATTCTCGGCTGGTTGCCGAGGGTGGGCAGGTTCGTCGGCGGCGTGAGTGCTTGTCTTGTTCTGAACGTTTTACTACCTACGAAACTGCCGAGCTATTGATGCCGAAAATCATCAAGAGTGATGGTTCGCGCGTGCCTTTTGACGAAGCCAAGATGCGTTCTGGGGTTTTGAAAGCCTTGGAAAAACGCCCTGTTAGTGTTGAACATATCGAAGCTGAAATCAGCGGTATTAAGCGCCGTTTGCAAGCGACCGGTGAGCGCGAAATTGGCAGTCGGATTGTTGGCGAGCAGGTGATGGACGCCTTAAAGGCTTTAGATCATGTTGCCTATGTACGATTTGCATCGGTCTATCGCAGTTTTCAAGACCTGGATGAGTTTCGCGCAGAGATTGATCGCCTATCCGCTGAGCCGCGGGCAGAGAAAGCGGACTAGTCATGATTTTCTCCGATACTGACCGCGAGATGATGGCGCTAGCTCTGCAATTGGCAGAGCGCGGCCGCTATACCACCAGCCCAAATCCTCGGGTTGGCTGCGTTATTACCCAAAATGACAAGCTGGTTGCCGAGGGTTGGCATGTTCGCGCCGGTAGCGGTCATGCTGAGGTAAACGCCCTTGCGCAAATCGACAATGCTACCGACGCTACTGTGTATGTGACGCTAGAACCCTGCAGTCACTCTGGGCGTACGCCGCCTTGCGCCGATAAATTGATCGATGCCAACGTGGCGCGGGTGGTGGTTGCGATTGTTGACCCAAATCCGGTGGTCGCGGGTCAGGGCATTGCGCGGCTGCGTGATGCGGGTATTCAAGTCGACGTCGGTTTAATGGCCGAACAGGCCGCCGATTTAAACAAAGGTTTTATGCGCCGAATCAGTGGTGGCTTACCTTGGGTGCGCTTGAAATCGGCAAGTAGCTTGGATGGCCGCACGGCAATGGCGTCGGGTGAGAGCCAGTGGATTACTGGCCCCGCTGCGCGGCAAGATGTTCAGCGCTTACGCGCCGAGAGCTGCGCGATTGTCAGCGGCGTGGATACCATTTTGTATGATAATGCGCTTTTTACCGTGCGCCCTGAAGCCTTTGCCCCGGAACTAAAAGACCAATATTGGCGTCAGCCATTACGCGTTATTTTAGATTCAAACTTACGTACTCCCGTGGACGCCAAGCTATTTAGCGAAGGTGGCGAAGTCATTATCGCCACGGTGGTTAGCGATCCGGAGCGCTATGTTGCCTTGACGGCGGTCGGCGCCATTATTTTGTGTCTTGCCGACGATGGCAACGGTCGCGTGTCGCTGCCCGCCTTAATGCGCTATTTGGCCGACCGTGGCTGTAATGATGTGCTCGTTGAGGCCGGTGCGACCTTGGCGGGTTCGGTTCTGCGCGCTGATTTGGTCGACGAGTGGTTTGTTTATATGGCGCCTAGCTTGATGGGCAGTGCCGGTAGACCGCTAGTAGAGTGGCCAATGAGCAAAATGGCGGGGCAGCAGTCGCTCGAGATCATTGATATTCGTGCGGTGGGTAAGGACTGGCGTATCCATTGCTGCATCCCGGCATTGATAGGGGGCGCGTAGGTGTTTACTGGCATCATTGAGGCCTGTGGTAAGATTGCCGCGACTGAAATGCGCGGTGGTGACTTACGGCTTAAAGTGCACAGTGCAGAATTGCCGATGGCCGAGGTAAAGCTGGGCGATAGCATTGCCACCAATGGCGTGTGCCTGACGGTGGTTGAATTGCTGGCTGACGGCTACTGGGCTGATGTGTCCAGAGAGACCTTGGCTCACAGTAGTTTTGCCCAAGTTAAGGCCGGGCAGGGCGTGAATTTAGAGCGGGCCATGCTCGCGAGTAGCCGCTTTGATGGTCATATTGTTAGCGGTCATGTCGACGGTGTTGGCCGCATAGTGAGCTGCGAAAAAGATGCGCGCTCAGTGCGTCTGCGCGTCGAGGCGCCGGCCGACTTGGCGCGTTATATTGCGACCAAGGGGTCTATTTGCGTCGACGGCGTAAGCTTGACGGTAAATCGAGTCGAGGGGCAGGTGTTTGAACTTAACATCGTTCCACACACGGCGGCGCAAACGATTATTCAAGGGTATCGGCCGGGTACCGCGGTGAATTTAGAAGTAGATGTGGTCGCCCGCTATTTGGAGCGCTTATTACAAGTGCAAAATGGGGCTGACGGAGACGCTGAGAAGGGTGTGTCCATGGCCACCTTGGCGGAAAATGGGTTTTTGACCGCGCGCAAATAGCGTGCGGATATAAAGGCAATGATTATGGCGTTTAGTAAAGTAGAAGAACTGGTTCAGGACATTCGTCTGGGTAAGATGGTTATTTTGTTAGACGACGAAGACCGTGAAAACGAAGGCGATTTAGTGATGGCGGCGGAGTGTGTGCGCCCGCAGGACATCAACTTTATGGCTAAATTCGGACGTGGTCTGATTTGTATGCCGATGACCAAGGAACGCTGCACACAGTTGAATCTGCCTCTGATGGTCGACCGTAATGCCTCTGGATTTGGCACCAAGTTCACACTGTCGATTGAAGCAACCAAAGGCGTGACCACCGGTATTTCTGCGGCGGATCGGGCTCACACTGTACGCACCGCCGCCGCGCGCAACGCGGTTGCTGGCGACATCGTTCAGCCCGGCCATATCTTCCCTTTGATGTCTGAACCCGGCGGTGTATTAAGCCGCGCGGGCCACACTGAGGCGGCTTGTGATTTGTCGCGCTTAGCGGGTTTTGAGCCAACGGGCGTGATTTGCGAAATCATGAACGAAGACGGCACCATGGCGCGCCGCGAAGACTTAGAAGTGTTTGCCGCTGAACATGACCTGAAGATGGGCACCATCGCTGATTTGATTCACTATCAAGTGCTAAATGAGCAAACGGTTCAGAAAATTAGCAGCGGCACTATTGCGACTGATTTTGGCGATTTTGAGTTGCACGCGTATAAAGATTCTGTCGCTGGCGAAGTTCACTTCGCACTTCAAAAAGGCGTGATTAGCGCTGATGTGCCAACCTTGGCGCGGGTGCACTTGGGCTCAACTATCCGAGATTTATTGCAAACCCAACCGCCCGGTTCCACCACCGGTTGGAATATGCATCGTAGCTTAGCTACCGTCGCGGCCGAGGGTGGCGTTGTGGTGCTGTTGGCAAATCGTGAAACCCCGGATTCGATATTGGCTGATTTGGGCATTGCCCAAGGTGATAAGCCGCCGCTGCAGGGCGACAGTGTGCAGTACCAGACCACCTATTTTAATATTGGGCTCGGTTCGCAGATATTGCGGGATGTGGGCGTGGGTAAAATCCGTTTGATGGGTGCACCGGTAAAATACAATGCTATTTCCGGTTTTGATCTGGAAGTGGTGGAGTTTGTCAGCCCCGAAGACGTTGGCCAAGCCTGATTAATTAAGACTGTAAGGAACAACTATGAAAACGATTGAAGGTACTTTCACCGCGGTTGGCGGTAACTACGCGATTGTTGTGGGCCGCTGGAATAGCTTTGTGGTTGAGAGCTTATTGGAAGGCGCCCTCGACTCACTGCGTCGCCACGGTGTGACCGAAGATAACATCACCATCGTGCGTGCCCCTGGTGCGTTTGAAATTCCACTGGTTTGCCAAAAAATCGCCGACAGTAAAAACTACGACGCCATCATTGCACTTGGCGCGGTTATTCGTGGCGGCACCCCGCACTTTGAATACGTTGCTGGCGAGTGCGTTAAAGGCTTGGCTCAGGTTTCCATGCAGTACAGCGTGCCGGTGTCCTTTGGCGTGTTGACCGTAGACAGTATTGAGCAAGCAATTGAGCGCGCGGGTACTAAGGCGGGCAATAAAGGTGAAGAAGCAGCTATGTCTGCCATTGAAATGGTGAGCCTGCTTAAGCAGCTGTAATTTTATTTATTGTTTGCGTATGTCGTTTTTTGTAAGTGATTTTCGCGTCGTCCATTCAGTTTCTGGTAAGCGGTGGCGCGGTTTTTTAAATGTGGTTTTATCCACTGTGAATGAGTAATTTTTTGTGGCAAATCGTCATCAAGGTCCGTCCCATAATCAGCTTGCCGCCGGTCGTCGCAAGGCCCGTCACTATGCGATGCAAGCTCTGTATCAATGGCATATGGCTGGCCAAGCCCTGAATGTTATAGAAGCTGAGTTTCACGCTGACTATGACATGAGTCATGTCGACAAAGAGTTTTTCCACGACTTGGTGCACAGTATTCCCGCGCAGCTCACTGATTTGCACGCGCTGTTTGAAAAACACCTCGACCGTAAACTCAGCGACCTCGATCCCATTGAATTGTGCTTGCTGCGCATGGGCAGTTTTGAACTGCTGCGCAGAATTGATGTGCCGTATAAAGTTGCCATTAACGAAACGATTAATCTCGGCAAACGCTTTGGTGCAACTGATGGCTACCGTTATTTAAACGGGATTTTAGATAAGGTGGCAATGGAGTGTCGCGCAGTAGAAGTTGCGGCGGAGAGAAATAAACCGTCTACCCCGTCTAGTGACGCCGAGTAATTTGGCGTTCGGCCAAGCTTATGCGGGTGTCTGAATTTCAATTAATTCAACAATATTTTAAATCGGGTGCCGAAGCGGCACTCGCCCGCCCCAATTCGCCTGTTCGTTGCGGCATTGGCGACGACTGCGCGGTACTCGCGCTGCCGGATGGGGAGGAGTTGCTGGTCTCGGTAGACACCTTAGTTGAGTCGGTACACTTCCCCGTAAATTATCCTTCGGATTTGCTCGCTCGCCGGGCCTTGGCGGTTTGCGTAAGTGACTTGGCTGCCTGCGGTGCTGCGCCAATGGGTTTTACCCTAGCGTTAACCTTCCCCGACGTCGATGCATCTTGGCTGGCGGACTTTGTGAATGCCTTGGCCGCCGCGGCGAGCGAATATGATATCGCGCTGGTTGGTGGCGACACCACGCGCGGGCCCTTGTGCATCAGTTTGCAAGTCATGGGTTCCGCGCCAGCGGGCACGGCGATTTTACGCAGTGGCGCTCAGCCCGGCGATCTTATTTATGTGTCTGGACAGCTTGGGGATGCGCGCGCGGCGTTGGAGTTTTTAGACAAGCCCGCATCGAATTTGAGCTTAGCTGAACAAGCCATATTAGCGCGCTACCATGCGCCTAGCCCGCGCTTAAAACTCGGCCAAAAACTCCGCGGATTAGCGACTGCGGCGGTGGATGTGTCTGACGGATTGGCGGCGGATCTCGGGCATATTCTCACTGCCAGTGGGGTGTCGGCAGTAATTAATACCGAGAAGTTACCCCTGTCGGCCGCGCTTGTGAAAACGTGTCCTGAGCGTGCAGTGGAATTTGCCCTGAGCGGGGGCGACGATTATGAGCTGTGTTTTACGGCACCTGCAGAGCACCGCGCGACACTTGCCGCGCTCAGTGCAGAATTGAATTTAGCAATTACCGAGATCGGCTATGTCGACGCCGGTAATGGCATACAGTGTTATGCCGCCGACGGCAGTGAGATAACGCCGGCGGCGGGTTACCAACATTTTTGAGGCGTCATTAAAATGAAAATACCTGTCTCACTGCTTAAAAATCCGGTGCATTTATTGTCAGTCGGTTTTGGTAGCGGACTCGCACCAAAAGCGCCCGGCACCTTCGGCACGATAGCGGCGCTACCGATTTGGTATGGTCTGCAATTTTTGCCGCCAGCGTATTATGTGCTTGTACTGATTTTGGCTTTTGTCCTTGGTGTTTATTTGTGCGGTGCTACTGCTGATGCCCTAGGTGTTCATGATCATGGCGGTATCGTCTGGGATGAATTCGTCGGGCTGTGGATTGCGCTGTTTATGGTGCCAATGCATATAACGTGGATTGCGCTGGGCTTCGTTTTATTTCGTTTGTTTGATATTTGGAAGCCCTGGCCGATTCGGGTACTCGATGCCAAAGTGCATGGCGGTTTTGGCATCATGATCGACGATGTACTCGCGGGTGTTTACGCGTATCTGGTTCTGCAGTTGCTGTATGTAATGAGCTGATTACTGCTTACTTTTTGTTGCTATTTTTGTGAGGAAAATCATGGTTTCTTTAGGCACGCCGTTTAGCGAAAGCGCTTGCAAAGTTTTACTTTGCGGTGCGGGTGAACTCGGTAAAGAAGTGGCCATTGAGCTGCAGCGTCTCGGTGTAGAAGTCATTGCCTGCGATCGTTACGCCAACGCACCTGCGATGCAAGTTGCCGATCGCAGCTACACTTTTTCGATGCTCGATGGCGCGGAATTGCGGCGTGTCATTGAATTAGAAAAACCTGATTATATCGTTCCAGAAATTGAAGCCATTGCCACCGACACCTTGGTCGAACTAGAGCGCGAAGGTTATAACGTGGTGCCGACGGCGCGGGCAGCACAGCTGACTATGAATCGTGAAGGTATTCGTCGGCTTGTCGCGGAGAAGCTGGAACTACCGACCTCGGCTTATCGCTTTGCCGATAGCAAAGAAGAGTTTGATGCGGCAGTGGCTGAAATCGGTTTGCCCTGTGTGATAAAGCCGATCATGAGCTCTTCAGGTAAAGGCCAAAGTCTTGTGCGTCGTCCCGCTGAAATAGATGCGGCGTGGACGTACGCCCAAGAGGGTGGTCGCGCCGGTGCAGGTCGCGTCATTGTCGAAGGTTTTGTCGATTTTGATTACGAGATTACCTTGCTGACCATTCGTCATCGCGGCAGCGACGGTGAAGACACCGCAACCAGTTATTGCGCACCCATCGGTCATCTGCAGCAAGACGGTGATTATCAAGAATCATGGCAGCCGCAGCCAATGTCAGAAATTGCATTGCAACGCGCCCAAGAAATGGCTGAGCAAGTCACCACTGCGTTGGGTGGCTGGGGCTTGTTTGGTGTGGAGCTATTTGTAAAAGGCGACGAGGTAATCTTCAGTGAAGTTTCACCACGTCCCCACGACACAGGCTTAGTGACATTGATTTCTCAAGACCTATCAGAATTTGCCCTGCATGTTCGCGCAATTCTCGGTTTGCCCATCCCCAATATTCAGCAACACGGCCCATCAGCGTCGGCGGTAATGTTGGTGGAAGGAAACTCTACACGACTCCGGTTTGGCAATCTCGATCACGCGCTTGATGTACCAAATACCCAGCTGCGTTTGTTTGGCAAACCCGAGGTTAGCGGCAAGCGCCGCATGGGTGTGGCGCTTGCCCGCGGCAGCGACATCGATGAGGCTAGAGCCAAAGCGCTAGCGGTCGTAAAAGCGGTGACAGTGAGTTTGTAGAATATAGATGCGTAGTAGCGCTAACCATTGATATAAATTGTTCAACTAATAAAAAACCCCGCATTGGAAAAGTGCGGGGTTTTTTGTTGGCTAAATTAGTGTTTAGAAAGCAGTGACCGTTAAACTTGTTTGCCCGGTGATATTACTGCCGACATGGAAGGCTGTAATATTTGTTTCGGCCCGAGTAAATCGGAACTTGGTTTGCGCTAGTCCCTTTTGCCCGGCTGCATTGCTAATGGTCGCAACGTCTTCATTGCTTGATGCCCATGTAACTTGAGTCGTTAAATCGACACTTGAGTTGTCGGTATAGAAACCGGTTGCGGTATATTGCACTGTGCTATTGCCACCTGCACTGGTATCGGCGGGGCTTAACTCAATACGCGCTAATGCTGCTTCCGTTACGGTTAGCGCTTCGCTAACGGCTATACCATCAAGACGAGCACTGACGATCTCGTTACCTTCACTAACACCAGTGGCCAAGCCCCGTGAGCCTTCCGCATTGCTTAGCACTGCGAAGCCGCTAAAGCTCGACCACGTCACCTGGCTAGTAATATCCTGGGTGCTGTTGTCACTGTAATGACCCGTCGCTTGCAGCTGTCGAGTCGCCCCTACGGGGAGGTCGGCCATATTTCCTAAGCTAATCGATACCAGTGTAGCAGGGTTAACGGTTAAGCTCGCGACGGCTGATTGACCGAGATAACTTGCGCTGATCTCGGTAGCGCCCGACACTCCTTGCGATATTGCCAGTCCCTTTTGCCCAGTATTACTCACGGTGGCAATGTCGACTTGGCTGCTAGACCAAACTGTGTCTGCCGCGATTGTTACATCGTTGCTGGAGCCGTCTGAGTAGCTGGCGCTCGCTGTAAATTGTTGCTGGGTGTTGAGTGGTATGGCGATGGTTTGTGGGCTAAGGCTTAATGCTGTTAGCACCGCGTCGCTTACTACGAGAGAGCGGTCAGCACTAATTTCACCCGCTGCCGCGCTTACTGTAATGGATCCCGTGCTGAAGGTACTTAGCAGCCCCTTGGTGTCGCTATCATTACTTATGTCACCGACATTGGCGTCGGCCTCACTCGGTAATTCATCGATTACTGACCAGCTACTTGACTGGGTAAGGTCGTTGGTCGATCCGTCTGAAAATGTCCCGGTGGCAATAAATTGGAGCTCCGTTCCTGCCGGAGTTTCGTTAATGTCTGCGGGCTGGGTTTCGATGGCGATGCTCTCAAGAACAGCCGATGTTACAAGTAAATCGGCGATTGTTGAATTAAGTTCGCCTATTGCCGCGCTGATTTTAATTTGTTTGCCAGCCGCATTGGCAGTCGTTGTTGCTAAGCCTGTTGATCCATCTGCATTGCTGATGGTGACAGATGGGTCATCGCTGCTCCAGCTTACGGTGCTAGTGATATCTTGCGTGCTGTTATCTGAGTAGGTGCCCGTTGCCGTATACTGTTGGGTGTGGCCTGCGGCGACAGCGGCGCTTGCTGGGGTAATAGTGATGCGTTCAAGTATCGCATCACTTACGTATAAGTTGGTTGAGCCGGAAATGGTATCGCGGGTGGCGGATATTTCGCTATTGCCCACAGCAATAGGTGTTGCTTGCCCAGCGGAGTCCTCTTCATTGCTAATAGATACTATTGCATCATCGCTTGAGGCCCATGTAACTTGTTTGCTAAGGGCCAATTGACTGCCGTCAGAAAAACTACCCATAGCGGCAAATGGAAGTCGAGTGTCTGGGTCTAGCGCAATGCTGTGGTTGTTGGGCGTTAGCGTAATCGATTGCAAGCTTGCGGCGTTAACAGTGAGTGAGGCGAAGCCGGATATGTCACCGGAGTAGGCGCGAATACTAATGGTGCCTAAGCCTGTTTCAGTGGCGAGCACTGCACCACGATTGCCTTCGCTATTTTCAGCCGTCGCAATTTCACTATTACTGGATTCCCAATTCACAGATTCATTGATCTGTTTACTGCTGCCATCGGTGTAAAAGCCGGTGGCGGTAAACTGGCGAATGAAGTTGTTTGCGAGGTTCTTACCGCTGGGCGTCACTTGAATTGCGCGCAATGCCGCTTCGGATACGGTGAGGTCGGTCTTTCCTGTTAAGCCGTCGACGGTAGCACTTATATCTACTTTGCCTGGAAGTCGCGCAATTGCATCGCCTTGACTGCCATCGACATTGCTGATGTCAGCAATGCTCCGATCTGACGATAACCATGTGGCTGCACTCGTGAGATCAATGCGTGAATGGTCGCTATAGACACCGGTTGCTGTGTATTGCTGCGCGGTACCATTTGGAGTCGTCGCATTTGCGGGTGTTACCTCAATACGGTCTAAAACAGCTTCGCTTACGTTCATCACTGCCGTGGCGTTAAATTCGCCGGCGCTAGCGGTAATTGCGATGTTGGTACTTGCTTCAATTGCCTTCGCAAGACCTTGGTCGTCGATTGAAATTGCGCTGATATTCGCGCTGTGCCAACTAGTGGTATTGGATATATTTGCTGTGCTGCCGTCGGAATAATTACCCGTAGCGATAAATTGCTGGGTGCGGCCTTTAGGGACGTTTGCGGTACTAGGGCTTAGTGTTAAGCCAGTTAAAATAGCGTCTGAGACAGTCACCGCCGCAGTGCCGGTGATGCCATCAAAGCTGGCTGTCACAGTGACTGGGCCGCCTGTCGCCTTGCTTGTTACTAGGCCCGTGTTATTAACTTCCACGCGGGTAATATCTGCAGATAGCCAAGTTACGTCGTTGCTGATGTCGGTGTGACTACCGTCTGAGTATGCGCCGGTGGCGGTAAGTTTTTTGTTTAAACCGCTGGGTATTGCCGAATTGCTGGGAGATAGGGTGATTTGCTGAAGTACTGCGGCGTCTACGTTTAAAGCGGCGCTATCCGTCAAACCATTGAGGCTGGCGGTAATGTTCGTGGTGCCAACTTCTTTTGTACTGGTAAGACCTGCTGCTGAAACCTCGGCGATATTGGGTTTGCTCGATGCCCATTGCGCGGTGGAGGTGACGTCTTGATGGCTGCCGTCCGAGAAAATAGCGGTTGCGTTGTATTGTTTCGTTAATCCCTTTGCAACGGCTGAGTTTTGAGGGCTAACTTGTAGGGAGGTCATTGTGACACCGGTTATTACTACGCCATCGGTGTCGGTATACGCTGTTTTTCCCTGGTAAGTCACTGTAATCGTGGTTGTGCCGATGCTTAGGCCGCTGACTAGCCCGCTTGAATCGACGGTCGCTACAGTTTCGTCAGAACTGGTCCAAGTTACCTTGTCACTGACATCTTCTGGAGTGCCGCCAGTGGCCGTTAATGTGGCTGTGAATTTGTAATTAGTGTCTTTCTCAAACTGCACCGTTTGCGGGCTAAGCGCTAGCGCGGTCGCTGATGCGCTAGGTGTACTGGATGAGCCTCCACCACAGGCGCTGAGCACTGCAACTATGCCAAATAAAAATAGGGCAAAAATTGAATTTTGAAAGCGATATAAATTACCGAGCATGACAAGTTCCTTTTGCGCGCGCCAAGGCATTCGCTAGCAATCCTTTGCTGCGCTTAATCGTTGAGGTTGTAAATCTGAAAATTCACAGATCCTAGTAGCTTGGGATATTTGTTAGCTTTACGTTAACCCCCGTTGCGAGTCATATGATAGTTTTATTTAGCGGGAATTTAAATAGATGCTTTGGCATTAAGTCATTGAGCGCATTTAAATGGCTCGCCATGGTCGAAACCTGAATTTTGAAACAGTTGAATTAAATGTACGGTGCTTGTTTGTTAGTAAAAATAGGACCTTGGGAAATTAGAAGAGCTGACGTGCATGCAACTCGGAGTTAGCTGTTGTGCATAATCACATGATATTTAAATATACGTTTAAAGCGTTGGGCTAAGCGTGGTTGCCTCTTCTATCAGGGAAATTGAACATTCGGCTAGCATTAAATTTCGCTATTTTTAAATCAAGCAGCTGACTCCGCCAGGGGTGGTGAAAATAGGACTAATTATAGTGATGCCGAGTCTAAAATTCGCGATGGGTCGCAGCTAATTTCGGAATTGAAGGCGTTGGCCAATTTCAGGCTTGAGAAGAGCAGGTCTACAGCATACGAACTGCTCTTCCAGCTTTCACTTGGCTAATTATTTACTGAATAACATATCCGCGACAGTGAGTTCACTACTTTCCTCAATCCCGTTTAAGCGCGCGCTGACAATATCGCGACCTTCGCTCATTGCAGTGGCAAGGCCGCGAGATCCATTGGCATTGCTGAGTATCACATTGCCGGTTGTGCTGAACCAAGTAACTTGATTACTAATATCCCGCGTACTGCCGTCGCTGTAATGGCCAGTGGCGCTGATTTGTTGACTGCTGTCTAGGGCCAGTGGTGAAAGTCCGTTTAGGCTTATGGACTCTAAAACTGCGGGAGTTACCGTTAAAATTGTAGCGCTTGTTTGGTCCAAATAAGTCGCCGTAATCATAGTGCTAGCGACGGCGTCTTGGGATATAACGAGGCCGGATTCTCCGGCATTGCCCACAGTAGCAATATTGTTGTCGCTGCTTAACCACGCTGTGTTGATTGCGTCGTTTACGTCGCGGCTAGTATTGTCAGAGTAATAAGCGACTAAACTGAGCTGTTGTTGACTGTTTGTCGGCATAGCCACAGTTTGTGGATTTAGGCTTAAGGCGCTGAGCACCGCATCGTTGACCGCTACTGGGTATTCAGCGTGCAATTCGCCAAGCGTAGCGCCGACAATAAGGGTGCCGGGGCTTAACGTATTTAATCTCCCGATACTGTCTGCATCATTGCTAATTTCACCGACACCGACGTCTATGTCATCGGGAAATTCCTCGACAATTGACCAGTGACAAGCATTGGTCAAATCGAGGATGCTGCCATCAGAAAAATGTCCTATCGCCGCAAACTTCAGCTCTGAGCGAGCTGGCATTTCGTCCGAATCGGCGTTGGGCGATTCGATAGTAATACGTTCGAGGACGGCTGAGCTTACGCGCAATTTCGCGGGGTTTGAAATGAGTTCACCTAGCGAGGCGCTGATATAAATCAGCTCTCCGGCGGCGTCTATTGGCGTTGTAACTAGGCCGTCCATATCGTTTATATCAAGCTCCGAGTCATTGGCGCTCCAGCTTACGATATTGGTAATGTCTTGCGTGCTGTCGTCGGAGTAAATGGCTGTTGCGGTGTACTGTTGGGCGTAGCCGGCGGCAATAGTTGTGCTTGCTGGCGTCACCGTGATGCTCTCGAGAATGGCGTCACTAACGGCCACGGTGGCTTCCTTGCCGCTAATATTGGGAGCACCTGTATTGGCTGTCACACTTTGTTCGCTTGCTTGCGCAGTGTCCGGTTCTGGCTCGGTTATGGTGACGCCGTCTGTGACTGTGTAGGCTTTTTTCCCCTGATACACCACGGTGATAGTCGTTGTGCCAGCACTTAGACCGCTAACCAGTCCGCTTGAATCCACGCTTGCGACGGTTTCATTCGAGCTTGTCCAGCTTACCTTATCGCTGACGTCTTCCGCTGAACCGCTCGGTGACGATAGCGACGCGGTAAATTTATAGGTGTCCCCCTTGTCGAACTGCACCGTTTGAGGGCTAAGGGTTAGTGCGGTAACTGAGGTTCGGGGTGTGCCTGAGCTGCCGCCGCCACAGGCGCTCAGCAAGGCCGCGATGCCAATAAACAGTAGCGTCGCGGAAACTGACCTATGAAAATAATTTAAAATAAACTGCATGAGATGTTCCTTTTTGGTGCAAATAAGTTTCGCTTTGCAATCCTTGCCGATGCGAATTCACTCTATCTGTGAGTCTGCTAATAAATATGGATGGTGTAGAAATATTGACGATTGGGGAAAACCCTTGTCATGTCTCGATCATCGGCATATTTAATTAAAATTCAATTCGTTGTCTGCCTATTGCAACTAGCATTTTCTGTGCCGATATTTTTCTTTGGATTGTTGGTCTTGCTATCGCTTAGTTTGCGACATACACTCATCGCTCTTGTCGGGGTGCCCGCGTAGACAATACGCAATGGCTGAGATCGTTTTCGAATCCCGTAGACCTGATCTGGATAATGCCAGCGTAGGAAACAAGATCTTCTCAGCAGAGATCCCTCTGTCATTTGTTGTTCTGAGATCCGATCGAATTTTCCTTCTTTGGTTTTATTTTTTTAAAACAGTCGAATTAAAAGACTCGCGCTAGTTTGCGCGCAAAAGGGGAATGTAATGAGTTCTGATTATCCACTGCTTCGTGATACCGCCCAAGTTGATGCCGCCTCTGTAGAGCCCTTGCCTGGCTCATCAAAAATATATGTGCAGGGAAGTCGCGCTGATATTCAGGTGCCGATGCGGGAAATAAAACTCACGCCAACGCCAATACAGGCGACAGACGGTACGACTCGTCTGGAGCCGAACGCACCGGTTCGGGTTTACGATACCTCTGGCGCTTATACCGACCCCAAAGCAAATATCGATATACGAAAAGGTCTGGCGCCGATTCGTGATCAGTGGATTCTCGATCGCGATGACACCGAATTATTAGCGGGTGACAGCTCAGAATACAGCCGTAAACGGGCAGCGGATCTGAGCCTGCAACAATTACGCTTCGATCTAAAGCGAAACCCCCGCAGAGCAATGGCGGGCAAAAATGTTAGCCAGATGCACTACGCGCGCCGCGGTATTATTACGCTGGAAATGGAATACATTGCCATTCGTGAAAACATGGCCCTAGCCGCCGCGAAAGAAGCCGGTGAGCTGCCGGGTGAGTTGGGCTTTCAGCATCCTGGCAACGCGTTTGGCGCGAGTATTCCAAAGGAAATTACACCAGAATTTGTTCGCGACGAAGTAGCGCGTGGCCGCGCAATTATTCCTGCCAATATTAACCACCCCGAATTAGAACCGATGATTATTGGCCGCAATTTTTTGGTTAAAGTGAACGGCAATATTGGCAACTCTGCATTGGGTTCCTCAATTGAAGAAGAGGTTGCCAAGTTGACCTGGGGCATTCGCTGGGGCGCAGATACCATGATGGATTTGTCTACCGGCAAAAACATTCATGAAACCCGTGAGTGGATTGTGCGCAATTCACCCGTGCCAGTGGGCACGGTACCGATTTATCAGGCCTTGGAAAAAGTTGACGGTGTGGCTGAGGATTTAACGTGGGAGATTTTCCGCGATACCCTAATTGAACAAGCTGAGCAGGGCGTCGATTATTTTACGATTCACGCCGGAGTGTTGCTGCGCTATGTGCCGCTCACCGCCAAACGCGTTACCGGTATTGTGTCGCGGGGCGGTTCGATTATGGCCAAGTGGTGTTTGTCGCACCATAAGGAAAACTTTCTCTACACGCATTTTGACGACATCTGCGAGATCATGAAGGCCTATGATGTGTCCTTCTCCTTGGGCGATGGTCTGCGGCCGGGGTCAGTGGCGGATGCCAATGACGAAGCGCAGTTCGGCGAGCTTCGTACCTTGGGTGAACTCACAAAGCGTGCATGGAAGCACGATGTGCAGGTCATGATCGAAGGTCCCGGTCATGTGCCCATGCAAATGATTCAGGAGAATATGACCGAGCAGCTAAAGCACTGCGACGAAGCGCCGTTTTATACACTAGGCCCGCTAACGACAGATATCGCGCCTGGCTACGACCACATCACTTCCGGCATTGGCGCCGCGCAAATAGGCTGGTATGGCTGCGCCATGCTGTGTTACGTCACGCCCAAAGAGCACTTGGGCCTGCCGAATAAAGATGATGTTAAGACTGGGATTATCACCTACAAAATTGCCGCACACGCAGCGGACTTGGCAAAGGGGCATCCGGGCTCCCAGTTGCGTGACAATGCCTTAAGTCGCGCGCGGTTTGAATTTCGCTGGGAAGACCAATTTAATCTCGGCCTTGACCCCGATACGGCGCGATCCTATCACGACGAAACTTTGCCCAAGGAATCGGCCAAGGTCGCGCACTTTTGCTCTATGTGCGGGCCTAAATTCTGCTCAATGAAAATTACCCAGGACGTTCGCGATTACGCAGCAAAACTGGAAGAGCAAGAACTCGACGCCGAGATGCAGAAAAAATCAGCAGAGTTTAAAGAGTTGGGTAGTGAGATATATCAGAAGGTGTAATGACGGGGCGGACGTCGGGGGGCTGGAGTCTGACCTATGAGCGATGCGTCCGATATCCGCCATTCGAACTGCCACTCCTTGCGCATCGGCATCGCAGGTGCGGGCCTTCTTGGTCGCTTGCTCGCGTGGAAATTACTGCTGCTTGGCCATCGCGTGAGTTTGTTCGATCGCGGTAGTCGCGCTGGCGAGTTAAGTGCGGCGCGGGTGGCGGCGTCGATGTTGGCGCCTTATAGCGAAGTGGCTAGTGCGGAACGCCAAGTTTTTGATTGGGGCTTAATGGCGCTGACGTGGTGGCCAGCGCAAATTGCCTTATTAGCTCAGCAAACGGGGCAGGATATTCACTACGGTGTTGATGGCAGTATTGTGGTCGCGCATGACTTAGATAAATCCAGTCTGCGCCATTTTGAACAATGCTTACAGGCAAAAATACCAGATCGGGCGGACGGCGTTGAGCGCATAGATCGCGAACGTTTGCGAAGTTTAGAACCCGAACTCGCTGAGCATTACAGTTCGGCGCTGTATCTTGTGGACGAGGGCTATCTCGATAACTCGGCATTGCTCGTCGCGCTAGAAATGGCAATTACTCAGCTAGGCGGTCAGTGGTTTGAATACAGTGAAGTGCTTGAACTTAGCCCTAAGCGCATTGTACTAAGCGGCGGCGAACAGAACTTTGATTGGGTGGTAGACAGTCGAGGGCTCGGCGCGAAATCTCAGCTACCGGGTTTGCGAGGCGTTCGCGGCGAAGTACTTTGGGTGCATGCGCCCGAGGTGAATTTCAAACGGCCGGTGCGTTTGATGCATCCACGTTACAAATTATATATCTCGCCGCGTCCCGGTAATTGTTATGTGATTGGCGCGACAGAAATAGAAAGTGAATCTATGCAACCGGTAACCGTGCGCTCGACCTTGGAATTAATGTCGGCGCTATACAGTGTGCACAGCGGTTTTGCTGAGGCGACCTTATTGCATGCCTTCGCACATTGTCGGCCAGCGATGCCGGATAATTTACCGATAGTCAATTGTGAGGCAGGCTTGCTCACGGTTAACGGATTATATCGTCATGGTTATCTGCTTAGTCCGCAGCTAGTGGAACAAGCCTTAGCGATGTTCACAGAACAAACGAAAAACAGTGTTGCAGTGTAGCGGGAAAGAAGGCACAAATGATTTTAATTAGTTTGAATAATGAGTCCCGTGAATGTGATTCGGAGCTTGCCTTGGCAGCGCTTTTGCCAGCATGGGGTTTTGATTGTAAAAAAATTGCGGTGGCTATTAACGGTGATTTTGTTCCCCGCTCGCAGTACTCGAGTTTGCGATTAAATGCCGGCGATCAAGTGGATGTATTGGCGCCTGTTCAGGGCGGGTGATTTTGGGTCGGGCGTCTAAATCAGATGTCATACGACACGTTCACAGGGCTTCGAGGTCGACGCTAGACCTCCGGCGTCCGACGAATAAATGCAGAGCTATAAAATGATGACACCACAGCCAGACAACTGGACTCTCTACGGACAAACCTTTCAAAGTCGCCTCCTCATTGGCAGCGCGCTTTATCCTTCGCCTGCGGTAATGAGTGAAGCTATCACCGCGTCGGGATCGGAAATCATTACTGTATCGCTGCGCCGTCAGTCGCCAAGTGATGCGGGTGGTGAAGGTTTTTGGCAGCCGTTAAAAAGTTTGAATAAAACTTTGTTGCCGAATACGGCGGGTTGCCATAGCGTGAAAGAAGCGGTGGCCTTGGCGCAAATGTCGCGAGAGCTATTTGAAACCGATTGGATAAAACTGGAAGTAGTTGGCGATGATTATAATTTGCAGCCAGACCCATTGGCCACGGTTGAGGCGGCGGAGCAGCTAATTAAAATCGGGTTTAAGGTGTTCCCCTATTGCACTGACGACTTAGTGATTTGTCAGCGCTTGCGCGATGTCGGTTGCGAGGTTTTGATGCCCTGGGGTTCACCGATTGGCACCGGACGGGGTTTAATGAATCCCTATAATTTACAAACCATTCGTGAGCGTATTCCTGAACTGCCGCTAATTGTTGATGCCGGTATTGGCAAACCTTCCCATGCCGTTCAAGCATTGGAGTTGGGTTATGACGGTATTCTTCTCAATACCGCCATTGCCCAGGCTGGCGATCCAGTGATGATGGCCGCTGCGTTTCGGGATGCGGTTGCAGCGGGGCGACAGGCAGCGCGTGCTGGCGCAATGCCAGAACGGCAGACTGCCTCGCCGTCAACGCCTACCTTGGGTATGCCGTTTTGGCACCAGCAGTGAGGGCTTAGAAAGTTCCAGTGTATTTATAGTCATGTGAGTATTAAGGCCGTGGTTTTGCCCTCGTCAAAGTGGGGTATAGGGTGGTAAAGGCAATTCACCTACACTAGCGGCAAGATCAATTCATAATAAAAAGGACGCGACTATGCATCTCGGCTTCAGTTCTATGAATACGGTGAACGATCCTGATCCGGCGCTATTGGCAAAGACTTTGGAAGAGGCGGGTTTTGAATCGCTTTGGTATGGCGAGCACAGCCATATTCCTCGATGCCGCACGACGGCGTACCCACCTGGGGGGGAACTGCCCGAACCCTATAAAGAGATGATGGATCCCTATATCTCATTGATGGCAGCGGCGTCGGCGACCACGCGGTTAAAGCTAGGTACGGGTATTGCCTTGCTAATGGAACGCGAGTTGTTTTCTCAAGCAAAGACCATTGCGAGCTTAGATCGATTATCTGGCGGGCGCGTATTGATCGGTAGCGGTGTGGGCTGGAATCAGGAAGAATTTGAAAACGTGACGCAACAACCATGGCAGCGCCGCTATTCAGTGTTAAAAGAAACGATTGCGGCGACCCGGGCGTTATTTGCTGACACGGCACCGGAATTTCACGGTGAATTTATTGATTTCGATCCAGTGTGGTTTGAGCCAAAACCCGTGAATATACCGCCAATGATTTTTGGTGCGATGGGGCCGCTGGGAATGCGGCACACCGCAGAGTGGGCCGATGGCTGGATGCCGGTGGATGTTGCGCTGCCCGATGTAAAGCAAGCGATTGCGGCATTTCATAATTTGCTTGCGGAATTTGGTCGCAAGCCCGATGACGTCGAAGTGACTTTGGTCGTGATGGCTGAAGTAACGCCAGATTTACTTAAGTATTACCGCGACTGTGGGGTAAGCCGCTGCAATATTGGCGTGGGTATGCAAAATTGGGATAAACCCGAGATTGTGATGCCGATGATCGAGCGTTTCTCCAAGATTATTGCCGAGCTCTGAGACCTACTGCTAGTCTGTGAAGTCCTTGCCGACGGCTTTGCAGCAGCTAGCTTGCCCTGAGCGTTAGTTTGGCTGGCCTGCACCCGGAATACGATTAAACCTCGTAAATGCTTTAGTATCCCTCTATTTTTCGTGTGAGAATGATTCCTGTCATAGGGATATGGCAGTGTATTATTTCGTCTTAATATTCATCGCTGTGCTTGCCGCCATTAAACTCTGGAGATTTACATGCCTCACGAAAGCAATTTATTGCAGGCAATAGTCGTACTGTTGCTGGCTGCTGTTTTAGTGGTGCCGCTGGCTAAACGGATGCAACTGGGTGCGGTTTTGGGTTACCTCATTGCCGGGGTGGCAATTGGACCTGCGGCATTAGAACTGATTCACGACCCAGAGAATATCGCCCACTTTTCCGAGTTTGGTGTGGTGTTATTACTTTTTATTATCGGTTTGGAGCTGTCACCGAAACGGCTGTGGCTTATGCGTCGGGCGGTATTTGGTGTGGGATTGGCGCAGGTTGCGCTCAGCGGTCTGTTAATTGGTTGTGTGGCCTACTTTGGCTTTGAACAGCCTATTCGCACCGCGATTGTTTTAGGGCTGGGTTTAGCGCTGTCTTCGACGGCCTTTGGTTTGCAGATATTAGCGGAGCGTAAACAGCTTGGCAGTCCTCATGGGCGCTTGGCGTTTGCTATTTTGCTGTTTCAGGATATTGCGGCGATTCCACTGATCGCGCTGGTGCCGCTACTGAGCGGCAATGTTGGGGCAGAAAGCGGCGAGACCGGTACGTCGGTTGTGCGGATACTGTTGTGCATTGCGGCGGTCGTGGTCGGCGGTCGCTATTTGCTGCGCCCCGTGTTTCGCATGGTCGCCAAAACGGGGCTCCAAGATGTATCGACAGCCACCGCCTTGCTAGTGGTTATTGGAACCGCGTGGCTGATGGAACTCGCCGGGGTGTCGATGGCCTTGGGCGCATTTTTGGCAGGTTTGCTACTGGCGGACTCAGAATACCGTCACGAGTTAGAGTCCCAGATCGAGCCATTTAAAGGGCTGTTACTGGGCTTGTTCTTTATTAGCGTGGGGATGACGGCTGATGTTCATCTTCTGCTGCAAGAGCCGCTGACGGTGCTTGGTCTAAGCATTTTACTCATGGTTATAAAACTGCCTATTCTCGCCATGGTTGGTAAAACCCTAGGCAGATTGGATCGTCGCAGTGCGCTAAAACTTGGGGTTGTGTTGGCGGCGGGGGGTGAGTTCGCCTTTGTTATTTTCCAAATAGCGCGGGAGCAGAAGCTGTTCAGCGCCGAGTTACACAGCATGCTGATTTTAGCGATTACCCTGTCGATGGCGCTAACGCCATTTTTGATCATTATTATCGCCAAGGTTTTACAGCCCAAGACCGAGTCGCGCCCGGTGCCGCCAGAATACGAAGAAATAGAAAGCGATGAACCGCGCGTGGTTATTATTGGTATGGGCCGAATGGGCCAGATAGTTGCCCGTATCTTACGTGCTCAACGGGTGCCTTTTGTTGCCCTGGATTTGTCAGTAGATACCATTGACCTGTCGCGAAGTATTGACAGTATGCCGGTGTTCTACGGCGACCCATTGCGGCCAGAGATATTGCGAGCGGTGGGTGCCGACAAAGCCGAATATTTTGTGCTGGCTGCTGATGACCCAGAAACAAATATTAAAATTACTGAGTTGGTTGGTCGTTTGTATCCGCATATAAAATTTATTGCCCGCGCAAGAAGCCGATTCCACGTTCATCGCCTTCTTGAGTTGGGCGCCTCACCGATTCGTGAAACCTTTCACTCTAGTTTGGAAATGAGCCGCCTTACCCTAATGGCGTTGGGCTTAAGCGAGGAGCGCGCGCAGGCGCGAATTAGTCGTTTTCAACAGCACGATGAGGCGCTGCTTGAGCAACAGCATAAAATGTATAACGACCGCGAGGCCTTGATGCAAAGTGCTAGAGAAGCTCATGATGAATTACAGGCGCTATTTGACGCTGACCTTATTGAAGAACGTGGCCTGTGATTAGCGACCCATTTTTCTATTTTTGCGCCATACCCGCCATACTTATTTTTGGTATGGCCAAGGGCGGTTTTGGCGGTGGTATCGCGGTGGTGTCGGTGCCGTTGATGAGCTTGGCCGTATCGCCAGTTCAGGCCGCGTCGATTTTACTTCCCATCTTGGTGGTGATGGATGCGGTGGCCCTGTGGAGTTTTCGCGGCCAATGGGATAAGGCGAATTTGAAAATAATACTGCCTGGAGCAATGCTTGGGATTGTTATTGGCAGTATTGGTTTTCGGTACCTGTCTGAAGACATGATTCGCATTTTAATCGGCTTTATTGCTGTCGCGTTTTGTTTAAATTATTGGTTTAAGCCGGTAACACAAACGCAGCGTGGGCCTGATCGGCTGCGAGGCAGTATCTGGGGTGCGGTCGCCGGTTTTACCAGTTTTGGTATTCACGCAGGCGGACCGCCAATCAATATTTACTTGTTGCCTCAGCGTCTGGAAAAAACTTTGCTAATGGGCACTATCGCCATTTTTTTTGCGGTGGTGAACGTCGTGAAGTTGATACCCTATAGCTTGCAGGGCAGTTTCGACCACACTAATTTGCTAACAGCGGCGATACTCATGCCGGTCGCGCCTGTCGGCGTTCGGTTAGGATATTACTTGTTACATAAAGTGAGTGAGCAGCTTATATACCGAATCTGCTATTTCTTTCTGTTTGTCGTTGGTGTCAAACTTTTATTTGATGGCTTACTCGGGCTTTTCTCCTAAGGTTTGTTCCTGCCAGTGTCGCTAATGGCTGATGAATTTTCGGTCTTGGTGTTGCCTTATTCCTGTGGCAGCTATACTTAGCGCAATAATCACGAGATGTAATGAGGAAATATGGCAAGCCGCAGAAAACCAATAGTTTGGAGTATTGCCGGTTCAGATTCGGGTGGCGGTGCGGGTATTCAGGCTGATTTGGCCACGTTCCACGATTTCAACGTACATGGCTGTACCGTCATCACCGCGATTACCGCACAAAATAGCTTCGCACTCGGCCATATATCGGTTACTCCGCGGCGAACGCTCGCCGCGCAAATTAATGCCTTAGACAGTGATCTGCAGGCCGATGTAATTAAGCTGGGCATGCTGGCTGATGAAAGTGTGGTCAGCATGGTGGCCAAGTATTTAGAAACCTATAAGGGCTTTGTTGTTTGTGACCCGGTAATGATGTCGAGTACCGGCGGCGAATTAAGCAAAAATCTCAGTGCGTGCATGATCGAGAAGCTGCTGCCGCACTGCGATTTACTAACGCCTAACTTAAGCGAAGCCGAGGCCATTCTCAATCGTGAGATAGGCGGACTCGATGACGTAGAGCGAGCGGCGGCGGATATTGTCGCGCTGGGTGCCCATGCTGTTTTAATTAAGGGCGGGCATTTTGATGCTCGCAATAGTGAGCGCCACGATTATTGGACAGATGGTATTGATGGGTTTTGGTTGAGCGGTACTAATGTTGATACCTTAAACACGCATGGTACTGGCTGTAGCTTGTCCTCGGCGATTGCCGCTGCCTTGGCGCGCGGCTATTCCTTGCCGGATGCCTTGGTGATCGCTAAAGCCTATGTGAGCCAAGGGTTGCGGATGGCCGTGCAGTTGGGCGGCGGGCCGGGCCCCGTAGTGCATGTCGGTTGGCCTCATGAATTAATCGACTTTCCTGCCTTAAGTCGACGATTGCCCGTCAAGGGCCCGCGCTTTAACTTTCCGTCTTGCGGTGAAGAACTCGGTTTGTATCCGGTGGTTGATAGTGCCGATTGGATTGCTCGTCTATTGGCTTGCGGCGTAAAAACAATTCAACTCCGTGTTAAGGACTTGCAGGGCGACGCCCTACGCCAAGAAGTTGAGCGCGCCGTGGCTTTGGGGCGAGAATTTAACGCCAAGGTATTTATTAATGACTATTGGCAGTTGGCTATCGAATTGGGTGCGTATGGTGTGCACTTAGGTCAAGAAGACCTCGATATCGCTGACATGGACGCCATCGCTAAGGCTGGGTTACGGCTCGGCGTAAGTACCCACACCTACTACGAGGTTGCTAGGGCGCATGGTCTGCGGCCCAGTTACATTGCGATCGGCCCAGTGTATCCAACCAACAGCAAGCAGATGCCTTATAGTCCGCAGGGGCTTATGCAGCTGCGCCGCTGGGTGGGTATTTTAGGCGGAGATTACACCCTCACGGCCATTGGCGGAATTGATGTGAAGCGGGCGGCGGCGGTTTTGCAAACTGGCGTGAAAAGTATTGCTATGATCAGCGCGATCACCCAAGCCGAAAACCCGGAGGCAGTTGTTGCCGAGCTAATGTCACTGATTGAGACGGTGGCATAGTGAGGTGGATTCTTGTCGGCGTTATATTATTGGCTGCGTCATTGGCTTGGTCGGAGCCTTCAAATGTTGTTGTGCGAGGCCTATTTGATAAAGCAGCATTGTTTGAAATTGACGGCCGAAGTCAGTTATTACGCAATGGTCAGCGCGACAGCTCGGGCTTACAGCTTATCTCAGCCACGCCCTTGCAGGCCG